>Ga0233431_1003629_pt1 | contig 18041 bp, 13 predicted proteins | sample SI_118_April2016_FD_179867 | JGI IMG/M metagenome (GOLD analysis project Ga0233431, IMG submission 179867) | Seawater microbial communities from Saanich Inlet, British Columbia, Canada - SI_118_April2016_200_MG | ecosystem: Environmental > Aquatic > Marine > Inlet | place: Canada: British... | reverse complement strand
GTGGAATTTAAGATAAACTGCAATCTATTAAACAAAATGAATTCTCTCGGTATGCCAGATGCATATAAAGTGAAATGTGACTGATCTTGCCAAAAATCGGTAGCAGAAACATTCATTCAACAAAGCCGTCTTGCACCTAAAAATAAAGTAGTATATGACAAAATGGAGACATTTAAAGTAGTCGAAAAAGATCTTCAAAAGAGCGAAAAGCTTCATAATAAAGAGGACGCAATAGATTTAAACGATTTTAATATTGATGATGAAGTTGTTAAGGTTGGCGTTAAAAAAACAGACGGCAACTATACGAAAAAGGCTAACTTAAAAAATTGGTTTAAAGAAAAACAGACAGATCCGCTAACAAATAAAAAAATCTATTTTGAAAATGGAGAATTTTCTAGAGGAAAACAAATCATAAAAAACGCTCCTAATAGAAAATTTGTTTTTTTTGAAAAAACCTGGAGGAGAAAAGGAGTCATAATGAAAGAAAAAGGATCTAATCGTTGGAGTGAACCAAGCTGGAATTACGACATACTTACTTACCAGAATAGAAATAAATATTATCATCCGACATCTAAGATGATTTTTAACGGTATTGGAGCATCAGTATCTGATTCTTTTTCATTGTACCATGATTTTCTATTCAAAAATTAACATTATGAAAAATATCACTACCATCACTTAATTTAATATTAGTTTAATTTTACAATGCTATTTAGGTAGATAGTATGAGAAGGTTACCCTCCAAGTGAAGTATATATATCATCTGATATAATAGAGAAACATATGAATGAATTACTCAATAATTTAATAAGTTTAAGCTGGTATTATAAATTTAATAATCCTCGAAATTATATCATATATAATACCACATATTTAAAATATTCATACTTTAAAATCTGAGAAAATTTTATCGTTCCAATGAGGCAAAAAAAATTAAACAGATTATATTATTAGTAATAAAAGAAATAGTAAAAACTTATTTTGCAGTAGTCTCATTTTTTTATTAGCATGTATTTACGTTTTACTTTTACCAAATATTTCTATGGGGGGAAATAGGGTAATGAATAAAAAAATACAATCACTTCTACTGTCGACAATAATGCTGTTTTACACTTTTTTACCCTGGATAAGTTATGCAGATTCAGAAACTTTTTCTGCTATCCCATCAGCCATCAGCCATCAACTATCAACTATCAACTAATAATAATCAACCAACAAAATCCCTTACATATTATTGCCAGGGAAGCAGAATATTGGACAGTGTTGATAGTACAGGTAATATGAGTTCATATCTGGGCCGTGAAGTCAGGAGTATTATAAAAATAGATGGAAATATTACTACAGACTATCTAATCAAAAACGGCAAGGATGTAATAGCGGAATCAGATGCAGTTGGAAAACTAAAAGAAACATATCAATATACTCCATACGGCAAACCTGTTGACTTTGAAAAAACCAATCCAACACTCAACACTCAACACCCAACACTATCAATAGATGTGAATCCTTTCAGATACAGTTCTTATTATTCAGATGAAGAATCAGGTCTCTATTATTTAAACGCCAGATATTATTCTCCTGATCTGATGAGATTTATATCAAGAGATACATATAACCTGAACAACAGGTATGCTTATGGAAATAGTAATCCTATTGCTAATGTTGATCCGACAGGACATATGAGTATTAGTTCAATTTTAGGCATTGTTGCAGGCGCTATTGGTTTAGCATTAAGTCCTTTTACAGGTGGAAGCAGCACGCTTTTGATGTTGGATGTTACATCAACATTATTAGGTGGTTTTGATATTTTCAACTCAGAATATTTAGCAAAGAAAACTGGGGAAAGCAATGCATTAAAGAATGGCATAAGTTATGGAATATTAGGAGTTACTTTACTTGCTTCATTAGGTGGTCTTTTGGGGTGCGACGAGTTGCATAATGAAAAGTTATGCGGGTGGTAAGTCGTAAAATAATACCACCTAACTAAATAATCGAAGAGTAGAATGATGGAGTAACGTCCTAAAATGCTCTCTCTGAGAATCACGGTATGCAATTAATTTACTATTAAATTAATTGTGTAAAGCCCGTTAAGGTCGTCTGAGAAGATACCCTAGCTTATTGTTAATAAGAAAGGAAAAGCGAACCAGAGGTGGTTGAGTATCTGATAGGGCGGGAGTCTATAACAAACCTATGATGAGAATGTTACAGCAGTAACTGACGAACTTTTGAATGAAAGGTTCTAAAAGCCCATTATATAGAAATGTATAAGATAGCATAGCTATCGTTACTTGTGGTTAAGTAAGATACCGAAAATGAAAAACCATACACTTTTACAGGAAGTGTATAAGTAACAGGACCAGAGAAAGCATCTAAGGGTTAATGAATAGATAGATTATTTGGAACTCGGGAAGTTAGTAAGATTGAGGAAATAGTCGCCAATGAAATCTTGAAGTATATAACAGCGTAATGGCAATAAAGCTTCTTAATACTAATGATAGTAGAGCCACGACCGATTATTTTGGAGTGACTACCAACTATATGAACCGATCTTGTAATGAGAAAGGAAGGAACAGGCTCAAGTCGAACATTTTATTTACAGTAACACATATTAAAACAACTAAGGTATTCGAGTATGACTAAGAGAGCATCCATTGATTATAAAATAACAAAGGAGCAACTTTAGTGAGAATTACAAGACAAGCATTGAGGCATAACGAATATTATGCAACTCAAAATAAACTTGACTGGCTCTATATGAGAAGTATGAGAGGTGATAACTTTCGCAGATTATACACTCTTATAATTCATCAAGATAATATTCTTTTAGCATATAGAAATATTAAAAGTAATACTGGTAGAAACACAAGCGGTACTGATAATAGAACTATTAAATATTTATCAAATATGAGTTCTGAACAGTTATTTACACTTGTGGTAAGAAAACTTGAAAATTATCAACCTCAAAAAGTAAAAAGAGTTCTTATTCCAAAACCTAATGGAGAAAAAAGACCTTTAGGCATACCAACTATAACAGATAGACTGATACAGCAATGTATCCTACAAATTATTGAGCCTATATGTGAAGCAAAATTTGTAAAACATAGTTATGGTTTTAGACCTCTTAGAAACTGTAGACATGCAATCGCAAGATCATATTTCCTTGCTCAACAAGCAAATTTACATTGGGTAGTTGATGTTGATATCAAAGGATTCTTTGACAATATTGATCACAAAAAACTATTAAAACAAATATGGACTCTAGGCATCAGAGATAAGAAGTTATTATCAATAATACAAAAAATTCTTAAATCTGAAATAGAAGGTGAAGGAATTCCAACTAAAGGAACACCTCAGGGAGGAATAATATCACCTTTACTAGCAAATATTGCCTTAAACGAATTTGATCATTGGATTGAATCTCAATGGGAAAAACTCCCCTTAAAATATAAATACGCAGGGGATCAATATAGACTGAATGTTATGAGAACCAAAACAAATTTAAAAGAAGTCTATATCGTAAGATATGCTGACGACTTTAAATTATTTTGTAGAAATAGAAGTGACGCAATTAAATACTTTGAAGCAATCAAACTTTGGCTACAGGATAGGTTAAAACTTGAAGTTAGCAATGAAAAATCAAAAATTGTGAATCTAAAGCGAAACTACTCTGAGTTCTTAGGCATAAAATTCAAAGTTAGAGTCAAAGGGAAAGCTTATGGAAAAGATAAATGGGTCATTAAATCTCATATATCGGACAAAGCCAAATCCAAGATAACCAAAGAGACTAGAAAACACATCAAAGACATGCAATATAATGGCTATAAAGCAGTTAATAGATATAATCAATATATATTTGGTGTTCATCTATACTATAATATGGCGACTCATGTTACTAAAGACTTTGATGAAATATTCTACTCAGTATTACGTAAAATCCATACTAGACTTAAACGACTAAGAAGAATCAATAAACAAGATAAACTACCACAGTATATATCAAAATATTATGGTAAAAGCTTACAGCTTAGGTATCTATATGACACACCTATAATACCTGTAGGTTATGTACAACATAAAATATCATCTTTTCAATATAGGGGATATTCTCCGTATGTTGCAGAAGATAGACATAAAGTACATAAAGAACTTGAAATTGTCAGTCAATTTGAAATAAAAAGACTTATGGAAACCCGATCTAATTCTAGATCGGTTGAATATAATGATAATAGGATAAGTTTATTTATCAGTCAGAATGGTAAATGTGCAATCACCAAAATGAGATTAGATATTGATGAAATTTATTGTCATCACAAAATACCCATTAGCCATAACGGTTCAGATAGTTATTCAAATCTAATTATTATTAGTAGAGATGTACATGGTTTAGTACATGCTACTTCCAAAGTCAATATCATTGCTAAGCTAGACAAGATGAATCTTAGTTCAAAGCAAACTCAAAAAGTAAATCAACTTAGGAGTTTAGTTGGAAAGCCAAATATAGGAGCATACTTGTAATTATGATGTGTGATACTAATAAAATGTTCGATGGAACGCCGTGTGAGCTGGAAACTCTCATGCACGGTGTGGAGCGGGGGAAAAGACGGAGATTATATCAAAATCTTACCTATCGCTATCAAAGCATTGGGACATTATTATAACTTTAAAAGCATTAGAAAATTTGCACCGATGGGTAACAATAATCTTATAGAAGGAAAGTTTTTTGTTCGTAAATATGAAGGAGGTCATTACGGAATAGAGCAATATATTGGGGAGGATGGTGACAATCTTATTTTTAAACGATATGGCATAGAAGCAGTAGAGCATCCTAGGGATCCTAATCTTAAGTTTAAGATTCAAAATTTTAAGGAAACAAATAACCCTAATGCCTTAAAAATAAATGATGAAAAAACATTACTCCCAAATCGTGCTAAATCACAAAATAATTTTATTTCTAAACTTGGAAAGTTAGAATTTAAAAACTCTATACAAAGATATAATAAAGCCGAATTTTTTAGAAGAAGTAATGAATTTAATAAAAGTATAGTAGGAAGAAACACTACTACTCAAGCTAAATTAAATGGAGCTTTCGAAGCCACCCGTACAAAATGGATAAATCAAAATATAAAATACGGTCAACTCAAGAACAATTGCAAAACATTCACTGTAGATATTTTAAAGCAACTATATGCATCCTAAATCAACAGAAAAATATATATTAACAATAGAGAATAACACAAACAAATAATCAATAACTTTACTAATAATGATGTTATTTTTGCTTTGTTGCATATCATCATTTTTTTATCCTGATCCTTTATATAATTCAGCACCACCTGTTTATCATGTCCTGCTGTCAACACATAATATTCCCTACCCAAAATTTATGTCCTTCTAATATTTCACATTCTTTCTGCTTAGCTAACATTTTTAATATATTTTTGCAACTGACTGTAAAAATACTTTCTTCTGTACTTTGGGATAATAACTATATGATATTTGCATTCCCAACTACTGTGTGATAATCTTTGATTATTCATTTGTGATATTCCTTTTCATTATCTGTAACTCCTGACAGGGTTCACAGATAATGAAGTATTACAAATTCCGTAAAACTCAAACGTTGTTGAGTCCGCCAGTAAAACTGGAGGTTTACCTAATTAGTATTAACTTTAAATAGTGTGTAATAAATGAATATTGAAACTTGGCTTGAATGTATAAACTGTTCTAAAACTTATGATCTCAGAGATTTAAGATATACGTGTAACTGTGGCGGGCAGCTTAATGTAAAACGTAACTTACAAACTATCGATAAAGACGAACTGCTTTCTATTTGGGAAAGTAGATGGAGAGCTAAAAAAGGTCCTGATTCTTCAGGCGTCTGGCGTTATAAAGAACTTATATTAGATTTACCTCCGGAGCAAATCATAACAAAGTATGAAGGTAACACCAGACTCTATGAAGCAGGAAAAGCCGGAGAATATGCAGGCATAAAAAATCTTTTACTAAAGCATGAAGGAGAAAATCCAACTGCCAGTTTTAAAGATCGCGGAATGACATGCGGTATTACCGCTGCAAAATTACTTGGCGCTAAAACTGTAGCATGTGCAAGCACAGGTAACACCAGTGCAAGTATGGCAGCTTACGCAGCAAAGGCGGGTTTCAAATCAATTATCTTTATCCCGGCAGGCAAAATAGCATACGGGAAATTAGCACAGGCGTTGGCATACGGTGGATTAACATTGCAGATAGAAGGAAACTTTGATGATGCAATGAAACTTGTTCAGGAAGTTTCTGAAAAATTAAATATCTATCTGCTGAATTCAATTAATCCATTTAGAATTGAAGGACAGAAGGCAATAGGTTTTGAAATACTACAGCAACTCGACTGGGAAGTACCGGACTGGTTTATTATACCAGGTGGAAACCTTGGAAACAATACCGCATTAAGTAAAGGCCTTAAAGAACTATACGAACTGGGTATTATTAATAAAATACCTAGAATAGCCGTTATACAGGCTGCCGGTGCAAATCCTCTGTATAAGATGTGGAAAAATAAAACTCAGTATGAACCTGTAATGAATCCTGAAACAATTGCAACTGCTATAAAGATAGGTAATCCAATTTCATGGAAAAAATCTCTTAATGGACTTGAGTGGTCAAATGGTGTCGTTGAAGATGTAACAGAGCAGGAAATAATGGATGCAAAAGCAATGGTTGATGCTGCAGGAATTGGCGCTGAACCTGCTTCATGCTGTGTTGTAGCGGGTGCTAAAAAATTAGTAGAATCAGGAGTTATTGATAAGGATTGTTCAGCTGTTGGAATTTTAACAGGAAATATTCTTAAAGATCCAGATGCCGCTGTTAATTATCACTTAAATAAACTTGCGGATTACGGAGTTACAGGTAAATTTAGAAATGTACCTATATCAATAAATGCTGATCTAAAATCAGTAGAAGAAGCAATTAAAAGCACCGCACAAAGTGCGAATTGAAAGTTGCTGATAAATAAACATCTTAAACGTTCAACATTATAAACTATATTTTATTAAACTATTTATCTGAGGGTTTTTCATTATGTACGTAGGCAGAATTGTAGCTATTGGAATGAATAAAACTGGTAACTGTGTTGGGATGTATAGAGTTTCATCACGCTCTTTTCCAAACAGAGAAACAAGATTATTAAATAATAAGATTTCAGTTCTTCCAAGAGAAGGTTTTGAAACTGATTTATCAAAAAACCCTTATATTGCATATAATTGTATTAGACTTACAAAAGAGTATGCAGTAATTAGTAATGGTTCACATACCGACCCAATTACAGAAAAATTAGCAATGGGATATCCTGCAAGAGATGCATTAGCTTTGTCAATGCTTGCAATGGATTACGAAAAGGATGATTTTAATACACCTAGAATTGCAGGTATTATCAGTTTAAATTCAAATATGGGGTTTCTATCAATTGTAAAAAAAGACTCTATCCATGTAAAGGGTTTTGAATTAAAACCAGGGACTTCATTTTATGTTGCCACGTATGAGCATGATACCCCCTGCTACCATTACAATGACTCTAAATTCGATGTAACATCTGCAAAAGATGCACAAAGATACATTTTTGATAAGGGAGTATTTGCTGATCTAGAAAAACCTGTAACAGCTGCTGCTGTTTACGCAAATGAAACAGCTTTTACATTATCTGCCGACATAAAAAAATGAAAACATGAAAACATGAAAACATCTAATATTGCAAATTCATTAAATCCATCTCAAAAAGAAGCCGTTAACACAATTAGCGGACCTGTACTTGTGCTTGCAGGAGCAGGCACAGGCAAAACAAGTGTGATAACTTATCGCATAGCCAACTTATTAGAAAACTGGATCTCAGCAGATAATATAATTGCATTAACATTTACCAATAAAGCTGCTAGAGAGATGAAGGAAAGAATTGCAAAATTAATTGATGAAGAATCGGCACGCAAACTTTTTCTTGGAACATTCCATGCCTTTTGCATGAGAGTATTAAGAGCTGAAACAGAACATCTTGTACTACACTCAGGTTTTGCAATTGCAGATGACATAGATCAAAAAGGCGTACTTAAACAGGTTATAGCTGAACTTAATTTCACAGATTTAGAAATAGATTTGAATGTATATAAATCAATGATTGGCAAGGCGAAACAGGAGCTTGAACTACCTGATGAATATGGGAAAAAAGCTAGCGGCTATTTTGATACGACAATAGCAAAAGTTTACGGAAAATATCAGGAAACACTGATAAATCAAAACATGCTGGATTTTGATGATATTCTTTTATATACAGTAAAACTATGGCAGGAGAATAGTAAAGTCTTAGATAAATACAGAGACAAATATAAATATATTCTCGTTGACGAATTTCAGGATACAAATGTTGCTCAGTTTAATATAATTAAATTATTGACAAACCCTAGAAATAATATTTGTGTAGTCGGTGATGATGATCAAAGTATTTACGGATGGCGTGGTGCACAAATAGAAAATATCCTTAATTTTCCACAATACTTCCCTAATACAAAAATTATAAAACTCGAACAAAATTACAGATCAACCAACACAATACTGGATGCGGCTAATAATTTTATTTCAGGAAACAAAAGAAGACACAGTAAAAAATTATGGTCTGATAAAGGCAGAGGTGAGCGAATAAAAATATCTATTTCAGAAAATGATCTAGGTGAAGCAAGATTTGTTTCTCATTACATTTATAAGGTAATGTCTGAAAATAGTGATTATGATTATAAAGATATTGCCATATTATATCGTTCAAATCACCAGTCACGACTTTTTGAGCAGGAACTGAGAAAAGATCATATTCCTTATCGTCTTGTAGGTTCAAAATCATTTTATGAACGTAAAGAAATAAGAGATGCTGTGGCATATATAAAATTATTGGCAAACGTAAGAGACAATCAAAGTTTATTCAGAATACTAAGTGTACCTTCACGTGGATTAGGGAAAAAATTCATAGAACATTTACGTGATTTCCAAACAGGTAATTCACATCTATCTCTTTGCGAAATTTTTGGATTAGAAAGTTTTATTGCAACTTTGTCTTCACGACAAAAAACAAGTGTAAGTGATTTTTATTCAGTAATAAAAAAATGGTCACATCAATTCAGTATCCCTGGAGACCTAGCTAATAAGACTAAATTCTTTTTATCTGAAATTGGCTATTTACAGGGTTTTCAAAAAATTTACAAAAATATCACAGAAGCTGAAACTAGACGTGAAAATGTATTGGAATTCATCAATGCAATTGCATCATTTGAAGATTCTATAGATCACGCTGTGACTATGACTGATTTTTTAGAAACTTTTTCCCTTTCAGATGATAATGATAAAGTGGATGAAGAAGATGGTAATAATTCTGTGACTCTACTAACTATTCATGCAGCTAAAGGGCTTGAATTTCCATGCGTATTTATTGTAGGCATGGAGCAGAATATGTTTCCACATTCACGCTCTCTACAGGAAGGTGATGTAGATGAAGAGCGCAGGCTATTTTATGTTGCCCTAACAAGAGCTAAAAATAAACTGATACTGACAAATGCTAAGATGAGGTACAAATACGGCTCACAATCTTATCAGATGCCATCCGAGTTTTTAGAAGAACTTCCGGAAGATTTAATTGAATATACGGGACAAAAAATAGTACAAGTAGAAGATGATTTTGTAGATAATGCTTTTTCAAACTTTTATGACGAATTCGATATCTAATAATAAAGTCCTTATACTCCCTGCAGCTTTATTTCTTTGTAACTTTCTCTTTTTTTACTTTTAAAACAGTACTTACTATCTTGTCCTTCTGTAAAATAACAAGATAATCTTTATTCATTTTAACAGTATTTATTATTATAGGAGATGTAGCAGCTAGAGAATGTGCAACTGATGCGGTGGTACTTCCGGTAATTATATCATTAAAATTGTGATAAAGAGTAAAAATCCAATTCGGTTGTACGTGTGGAAAAATGGTATTATTAGCATAAGTATATTTTATGTTAGAATAAGTTAATGCCTGATTAAATCTGTCAGTACTATAATTTGTTTTTACAATTTTTTTCCCTGTAGGAATATTTAATACTTCATCTCCAGGTTTAGTAAAAGGATAAATATGATTTCTCGTCTTAGGATATGTAAACTGATAGTCAGGATTATTTTTACCTTTAAAACCAGCTCTATACAATTTGATATCTTTTCCTGTATTATTAATAACAGTAAGTTTTATATTATCAAAATGTGCGCTAAATGCAGTAAAAGAAATAAAAAAGGCTAAAGAATAAATAATAATTTTCATAATACACTCACTTGTTCTTGATAATAATCACACTGTGCCGGAAAACCTTAAAACTTTATACTAGAATGTTATCCCTGTTGCAGCGTCTCCACCCCCTCGTTCTTCATTCTCGAAACTTGGCTGATCGCCAAATTGAGTATTATATCCATCATTCATCTGTTCTTCATTCATTCTGCTATTCCACCAGGTATAGCTGCCATCAGCCTTATCTTCTGCATTTTGGTCAACATCAGGACTTAAAATATTATTACATCCTGAACTGAATATAGTTAGAACGAATAACAGTAAGCATGAAAAATAAAGCCGTAATCTCATTTTGTAACCTCTAATCAATAATATTTTATTTTTAATTGTATTCTATATCACTTCTTATTTCTAGCAGCATCTGATCTTGTTATCTCAAATTTATCCAAAACCCTTTCTTGAAAAATCTCCATATACAGATAAATTCCAGGAGTTACAAACAAAGTTATTATTTGAGAAAATATAAGACCGCCAACTATCACTAAGCCTAGCGAAACACGCGAAGAACCGTCTGCACCAACACCTATTGCGATCGGCAATGCACCCATTATAGCAGCTACCCCTGTCATTAATATTGGTCTAAATCTTACCAAACAGGAGTCGTAGATTGAATCAAACATATTCTCGCCTTTCTCTCTATTCTGTTTTGCAAAATCCACCATCATAATACCATTTTTAGCAATAATCCCCAACAGCATAAAAAGTCCGACATAAGCATATAAATCTAATTCTGAATTAAATAGCAATAGAGTCCCTATACCGCCAAATGCCGCAACTGGAAGCGTCGTAAGTACCGTAAACGGATGTATATAGCTTTCATATAAAACACCAAGAATTACATACATTAAAAATATAGCAATAATAACTAGAATTCCCATGGCTGCAATAGCATCCTCAAATTCCTGAGCTTCTCCCTCAAAGGCACCACTAACACCTGGTACTAATATTTCTGAAGAAAGTTTTTTTAACTTATTAGTTGCAATACTAATCGGTATATTTGGAGGGAGACTAAATGATATTGTTGCGGAAACCAGTTGCTGAGTGTGTAAAACTTTTTGCGGTCCAAGAATCTGCTTCCACTCTGCTATGCTTTTAAAAGGAACCAGTTTTCCAGTCTGACTTGACCTAACATAAAGTTTACTCAAATTTTTCGGTTTATCCTGAAATTCTCTTCCTACTTTTAGAATCACATCATACTGATCAATATCAGTCGTATATTGCGTCAACTTTCCCTGTGAAAATGCTAAAGCAAGCGTGTTTTCAATATCTGCTGCCGTTATGCCGTATGTAGATGCCCTATCTCTGAGTATTTTAATAGATAGTTGAGGCATGTCTAATTTTACACTACTTTGAACACCGACAAAAATATGTTCTTTACTCAAAGCTTTTTTAAGCTCTTCTGCACACTCATAAACCGATGCTTTATCCGGCCCTGATATAGTATAAGAATACTTTGAACCTGAAGCTGTACTCTGACCTCCAGTACTAATCTTCAGCACTGGATAAGGCATCATAAAAACAAATCCAAGCGGATAATTAAGATTCATCATTTTCATACTCAATTGACCGACTATACTGTCAATTGATTTTCTATATTTTCTATCTATTAAATTAATAAACATAAACCCGCCGGACTGATCAGCTCCCGGGGCAAGACCTGTTGCAGTAACAAAATGTTTAATATTTTTATCACTCTCTAAAACTTTATTAATATCATTTTGAAATTTTTGCATCATCCTGCTGGGTGTTCCTAAAGGCACGAGAATTCCTCCCTGTATCATTCCACTGTCACCTACAGGCAAAAAACCTTTTGGAACAAAAATATAGAAGACAAACGTCCCTATCAAACATATACCCCAAATTATCAGTGCTATATATTTTCGTTTTAAAACAATCTTTAACACATGGCTGTATTTTTTTATTAATCCATTAACAAACCAATCTGTAAATCTTTGAAGAATATTTTTCTTTTTCTCTCCGGAATTTGCTTTTAACATTCTGGCACACATCATTGGAGTGAGTGTTAATGATATAATTCCTGAAGAAACCACAGCAATTATAACAGTTAAAGCAAACTCTCTAAAAGTTCTTCCAACTATTCCGCCCATAAAAACCAGCGGAATAAAAACAGTTACAAGTGACAGTGTCATTGAAATAACTGTCCCTGTTATTTCTTTACAGCTTTGTATTGCTGCATCGAATGGCGGCATACCTTCTTCAACTAATCTCACAGAGTTCTCTAATACAACAATTGCATCATCTACAACAAAACCAATTGCGACTGTAAGTGCCAGTAATGATAAATTATCAATTGTGAAACCTGCGAGATACATGACAAGAAAAGTTGTTATTATCGAAAGCGGTAAGGCAACGGCAGGAATAATAGTATCAGATGCCCTTCCTAAAAATATAAAAATAACTAATACAACTAAAAAGAATGCAAGAAAAAGAGTGAATTTAACATCATCAACAGATTCCTTTATTGTCGTTGCTCTATCATATAAAATTTTAATGCTTACTGATCCCGGAACTTCATCTCTAAGTGTTTTTAATAATTCTGTAACCCTATTTGATAGCTCAATTGTATTTGATCCTGACCTTCTGCTGACTAAGATCAGTGACGGCTGATGAACCTCTCCCCCACCTTTTTCATGAAAAATGACTTGAACTACATCATTTTCTGTTCCATTTACAGCCTTGCCGATACTACTTATTCTGACTGGAGCCTTATCCTTATTACTATATTTTACAATTAAATTATTATATTCTTTCTGATCAACTAACTGTCCTTTGGGTTCAATTGAAAATGCTTTATAATTTCCATTCAGACTCCCACCTGGTGTCATAACTGTACTTTGCTGCAAGACATCAGCTACTTCGCTAAAACCGAGATCATATGCCGCTAATTTATTAGGATCAATATTTATAACAGCAGCCGATTTAGAACCATAGGTCTGAACTTGAGAAACACCCTGAATCATATTAATTCTTTGTGCAATTCTTTTATTGGCTATCTCATATATCTGCCCGGTAGTTAAAGTATCTGACGAAACCAAAATGTATAAAATCGGTGCATCTGATGGGTTATTTTTTGAATATGCAGGTGGTGACGGCAAAGTAGGTAAATTACCTGAAGCTCTGGAAATAGCTGCCTGAACATCAGGTGCGGCAAGATCTACATTTGTGCTTAAATCAAATGTTAATGTAATCTGTGTGCTGCCTTCTGTGCTGCTTGATATAATACTATCTAATCCAGGTATCTGCATACACTGATTTTCTATTGGGGATGCAACAGCAGAAGCCATTGTCTCAGGACTTGCTCCAGGATAAGCTGCACTTATAGTTATGACAGGACTTTGAACTTCAGGCAGATCACTTATCGGCAGTTTAAAATATGATGTAACACCAAATGCTAATACGGTTAGCATTATCAGTACAGTCATAATAGGTTTTTTTATAAAAACTTCAGATATATTCATTAAGCTTGCGCACTAAAGTGCTAGTTTTAAGTTTTAAGTTTTAAGTTTATTACTTTGCCGCCTCCACCCTTTGTGCCTTTGTGCCTTTGTGCCTTTGTGCCTTTGTGCCTTTGTTTTTCGAAACTGACGGCAGTTTAAATGTTGAAGTTTTAACTATTTTTACATCTGATCCTGGAGCAAGCCCCATTTGACCGACAGTAACAACTATATCACCAGCTTTAACTGCATCTTTTTTCACCGGAGTTATCTCAATATAGCCTTCTTCTTTAAGCCCGGGCTTTACATATACCAACACAGCTTTACTGTTTTTTATCACAAATAAATAATGACCCTTTTGCCCCTGACTAACAGATTGATAAGGAACAAGCAGTGCATTTTTTTTAGTGAAGAATATCAGTTTTACGTTAACAAACTGTCCCGGCCATAATAAATGATCTTTATTAGAAACAGCAGCCCTCAGCAAAATTGTTCCTGTTTTATTATCTACAGCATTACTTAAAACTTTTAGGATTCCATCATAATAACAGGATTCCATTTTATCATCTAAATTTGCAGTCTGTGTTTGAATTATTACTTTCAGTTCACTTTTAGACATAGCATTCTTAAGCCTTGTAATGTTTCTTTCAGGAATAGTAAAATCTACATAAAGTGGATCGACCGATTTTACATTAACTAAAGTAGGACCATTATTAGCAACAACAACATTACCGACATCAACCTTTCTCAATCCTGTAATACCATCAATAGGAGATGTAATACTGCAATATGATAGTTGAATCTTATATTCTTCGATATTAGCTTTATCTAATTCTATCTTTGCAAGTGTCTTATTTAGCTGAGCAATAAATTTGACAAATGACTGCTGGGAAATAGCACCTGTTCCTGACAACCTCTTATCTTTATCGACTATATATCTCTCTAATTGTTCATCAGCCTGATCCTGTTTTAAACTGGCATATGATTGATCCAGAGATGCCTGATATAATCTTGGGTCGACAGTAAATAGCAAATCTCCCTTTTTTACATCCTGTCCCTGTTTAAAGTGACACTTTACAATTTTACCTGTAACCTGAGATATAATATCTACGCTTTTTTCAGCCGTTAAACTTCCTATATTTGTTACATAAATAGGTACGTCAGAAGAAATAGCTTTCCCTACCTGCACAGCTCGTTTCATTCGAAATTGACTGCCATCTTCTTTTTTTGAACATGCAGCAGTCAAAACTACAAGAGAAATACATAAAAGTTTAAAATGGATAGAATTAATAATATTTTTCAGATACATATTACCTCTTGGGATCAAAATTATTATTCTCAATGATCAATATTCATAGATAAAATCATTTAAAGATAATTATATCTAAATCATTAGATTATAACAATACTCACACAAATTAAGGTATTTATTAATATCTACAGCTATATATGAAAGAAAATAGATATAGCAAAGGAAGTAATCTTCTGATATAATATTTTAAAAGAATTATATTTAAAACGTATCTATATAATGATAAAAATAAGTGTTTTGATAACTAAAATCTATTGTTTATTAATTTTATTAAATTGTGTTTCTTTTAATTTAATTGCAGGCACCGATAAAATTAATTCACCTAAATATTCCTTTGTTAAAATAATTAATGACGGAAATAAATATCCAATTACCATTAAATCTAAAAAATCTTTTTTCTTACCTAAATCAGCAAATAAGAAAGCAGATAAACTAACAATACAACCAAGAAAGACATTGCTTCTTTTTTTTAAAGATGAAAAAACAAATAAAAAATCTAATAATCCATTGAAGCTAACTGTAAATAATTATTCAACAGATATTGATTTTTCATTTTCACCATCAGGAAACAGAATAAATAGTTCAAAGGAAATGTCATATAACAATATAAAATGGAATTTTTACAGCAATATTTTAGACCCTTCAAAAATAAAAATATTAGAACAACCAAATCACCGATTCATTCTTACTAAAAATATGCTTTTAGTCAAAAAATCAGAAAACAATGTTTTTGAAAAACTTAATGTAGGTAATTCAACAGATATTAATCAAAATAAATTATTTTTTTCAAATAGCTTATATGGTAATTTTTCAAATATAATATTTACCCTTTTTCCTAAGCTCAAAAGTTTTTTTACAATCTCGCTTAATCGATTTATTAGCAATTCCAAGTTTTCAATATTAACACCTCTTATAGTAAAAAATAGAGATACTGGAGTCTCATTAAATTTTTCAATAGTGGAAGGCTCTACAAATAAGAATCTAAAACTACTAAACTCAATAATTTTTATTAAGTATAAAGTCAAAGATTTAAAAAATAAAAAAATAAAATATAAAAAAATAGAAGCCGGAACAATAAAAGGTTTTGGAAAACTTGTTATTCAAAACATTCCGCTTCCAGGAAAATATAAAAATATTTCTATTAGTGACTTAAGTATATTAGTTAAAATAACAAATAAAAATGATTTTTCGAATCACCACTCTTTCAGCATCAAAAATATATCATTATTAGGATGCACATTTTCACAAAAGAATCCATACGGTCTTGAAGGTGCCTTAAATAAAGATGTTTACCAAATGAAAGTAGATTATCAGCCTACTGGCATTGAACTAACCGGGCCAGGAATACAATAGCGTTAGCACTGCGTCTATTTTAAAGTTGAAGTGTAATATATAACGTTGTTAAATTATGCAGTTTCACCAAGAATTGCTAAGGATAGCTGGAACTGCTTAGAAATATTTATATTGATTGTTGCGTCCCCCCCCCTTTACATTTTGGTCAAAAATAGATTTAACACTTGATTCTATATTTAAAAATCGAGACTATTTAAGCCTGTGTTGATGTAATTTTCAATTATTTAAAAATTATTTTAGGGTAATTGACTGTCAATTTTGCGGTACCATAATTATACGACTCCAAAATATTTTATTCTGAAGTCGTATAATTATATCTTTTATAACCTCTAAGATAAATATTAAACTTTCTTGTCAAACATTGACGAAAATTTGGTTAATGTAAAACTGTCACTTTTTACCAGCTTACAGGTTTTGATATTGTAATTGGGGTACTGATCTTCATTTGCATAGTAATTGATATGAACTGTATATGTACCGTCATTGTCATAAAGCTCCAAATTAATAAAACCGGCGTATGATGGATATTGACTTAAATCTGCCGGTGCTGTCTTTGTCGCCGCAGTAAAAATACAAGGATCCTTTATAGCAGACATGAGTGCTAGTAAATTGCTGTCATGAGCTGAGAAGATGGCATATTTAGACTGTTCTTTTCCTGAAGCTGCATTCTTCATCATTCCAGCAATTTTTTTCAGCAGATCGCCAGCCAAAAAAACACCTACCTGTTTTGGTTGGTACTGAAGCATTTCACCTTCTTTAGACAAATTAGCTAAATCCTGAGCAGTAATTCCTGACGGTAAAGTTGGAATTATTTTTTTATTAATAGTTCTTACATTCAGGTTATCACCAATTGGGATTAAATCTGCTATTGATGTAATTGTCTGTCCAAAAGTAGCAGACAAATAAGCAAACTCTCCGCTATATTGATCCGTCAGTGCTATCCATTCGGGTAGGTTGTATGAATACGCTTTAAAAAGATTATTTGCTTCTGTAGAATCAACTACATTGTTGTTTATGATTTTATCTTCATTTCTCGGCATTGTATATATTGCAGGTATCTGAATACCGTTTGGAAGGGCATAGTTGCCTTTGGGCCCGAAAGGTCCTGATCCAGGTGGATACAATCCCATAAATAGTGAGTTAACACTCTGTAGAACCCTGTCACATTCTCCTGAGTAAATATAAACTTCATGGGGTTTGTAAGTAGTGGAAATTAATTGATCTGTATTTATAAATCTTTTATTAAGGAAAGTTCCTGTGACAACTTCCTGTGACATACCGGTCGGCGTGAGATTGCCTATTCCCCAATCCCATACTACCTGAGGATCTACTTTTTTTAACTGATAATATGGTTCTCTGTCACCGTGTCTAATAACTGTAGCCGCAAAAACAAGCTTTCCACTTGTAGCCGCAAAAACAGAAGCAGATACAAGAAAAAGCACACTAACAAAACAAACTAACGAAATTAATATTTTTTGTCGAGTAGGCATAATATATTTCTCCTTTTTATAATTTAATTTTTCATTTATAATGTGAAGAACTTCAATGCCCCTCACAGAACCGTACT
>Ga0233431_1003628_pt1 | contig 18047 bp, 18 predicted proteins | sample SI_118_April2016_FD_179867 | JGI IMG/M metagenome (GOLD analysis project Ga0233431, IMG submission 179867) | Seawater microbial communities from Saanich Inlet, British Columbia, Canada - SI_118_April2016_200_MG | ecosystem: Environmental > Aquatic > Marine > Inlet | place: Canada: British... | reverse complement strand
GAAGACTGTTTTGTTGATGGCCTTATGTTTGATGGCTCGTCCATCGCTGGTTGGAAGGCCATTAACGAATCGGATATGGCGCTGATCCCGGAAGCATCTACAGCGGTAATGGATCCCTTCTCCGCGCAGCCGTCGCTGGTTATGTTTTGCGATGTTCTCGAGCCCGCCACCGGTCAGCCCTACGGTCGTGACCCGCGTTCGGTGGCCAAAAAAGCCGAAGCGTATCTGGCCTCGACCGGTATCGGTGACACCATTTATTTCGGTTCCGAAGCTGAATTTTTCGTATTTGACGATGTGCGGTTCGACGTTGCCATGAACCGCTGCTTCTATGAATTTGAATCCGAGGAAGGCCCGTATGTCAGCGGAAAGATCATGCCCGAAGGCAATGTCGGCCACCGTCCCGTTGTCAAGGGCGGTTATTTCCCGGTTCCGCCTGTGGACTCGGCTGCCGACATGCGCGCCGAAATGGTTACGGTGATGAAGGAAATGGGCCTGCCCATGGAGAAGCATCACCACGAAGTGGCCCCCAGCCAGCACGAACTGGGCATGGTTTTCGGCAGTATGGTCGAAAATGCCGACAACCTGATGATTTACAAGTATGTGACGCAGATGGTTGCCCATTCATACGGCAAGACGGCCACCTTCATGCCCAAGCCGGTGGTTGGCGATAACGGTTCCGGCATGCACTGCAACCAGTCCATCTTCAAGGACGGCAAGCCGGTGTTCGCGGGTTCGGGCTATGCCGACCTTTCGGATACGGCGCTTTATTATATTGGCGGTATTATCAAGCACGCGCGCGCCCTGAATGGCTTTACCAACCCGACGACCAACAGCTACAAGCGGCTGATTCCGGGCTTCGAGGCACCGGTGCTGCTGGCTTATTCGGCCCGCAACCGTTCGGCGTCATGCCGCATCCCGTTTGCCACCAATCCCAAAGGCAAGCGCGTCGAAGTCCGCTTCCCTGACGCTACGGCCAACCCCTACCTGGCTTTCTCGGCGATGTTGATGGCCGGTATCGATGGCATTCAGAACAAAATTCATCCCGGCGATGCCATGGACAAGAACCTCTACGATCTTCCGCCGGAGGAACTCAAGGACGTTCCGACCGTGTGCGGCAGCCTACGTCAGGCTCTTGACGCACTGGATGCCGACCGTGACTTCCTCAAAAAAGGCGATGTTTTCACCGACGATCTGATCGACGGCTTCATGGATCTGAAATGGGAAGAAGTTTACAACTTCGAGCACACCCCGCATCCCATTGAATTTGAGATGTACTACTCCCTGTAAGACCAGTCCCGGACGCGGTTTCGTACCGCATCCATACCTTGGGCCGCCGGTTATCCGGCGGCCCTTTTTTTGCGGGTTAGCGCACGTTGAAGACCAGTTTTCCCCGCAGATGACGGGCTTCGCTCACCGTCTGGGCCTGGATCGCCTCGGACAGGGAAAAGAGGGTGATTTCAGGCGCGCTTACGGCTCCGGCTTCGAGAAGTTCGACAATGCGTTCGAGATGTGGACGATCCCGCCCCACCCGTGGCCGCAGCGAAGTCAGGTCGGACCGCGGCGGTTCAGGCGCTTTGGCCCCGGATGCGATAAACGCGGCCCGCCCTCCCCATTTGAGTACGGAGAAGGAGCGTTCAGCAACCTCACCGCCGACCGTATCGAACACGGCGTCGCAATCGGACACGACTTCCGTGAAATCAACGGCGTTGTAATCGATGATTTCGTCCGCGCCGAGACCTCGCACATAGTCTTGGTTCGCAGCGCTGGTCGTCGTGATCACGTGGGCGCCAATATGCTTGGCCAGTTGGATGGCAAAACCGGCAACCCCGCCGGCACCCCCCTGGATCAGGACTTTCTCACCGGCTTTCAGCTTTAGCGTATCCTCGATGGAGACCACCGCCGTAAGCCCGATGAGGGAAAGGGCCGCAATATCGATGTGGGAGACACGCTCCGGTTTCTTCGCCACGATGGCGGCCTTGATAGCGATTTTCTCAGCATATGCGCCTTCCTGGCCGACATCGCAGACCCCGAAAACCGCATCGCCGATTTTCAGATCATCCACATTGTCACCGACATTCGTGACGACGCCCGAGAAATCCCGTCCCAGCACGTAGGGAAAGTTCGTGATCTGATTATTACGGCCCGTGCGTACCTTCCAGTCCGCGCCATTGACGCTGGCGGCGTGAATGTCGACAAGAACTTCATCGGCTGCGGCGATCGCGTCCGGCACCTCACCGAATTTCATCACCTCCGGTCCGCCATGTTTCTCGAAGAAGGTTGCTTTCATAGATGTCTCTCCTCGGCAAATGCAGGCAATCAGACCGGCGCGGTCGGCGCATTTCGGGGCGGGGAATCGCGTTTTTCCCGGTTTTCGCGGAAGGCGATGTAGATGGAGCTGGAAAAGATGACGACAGCGCCGATCCAGGTCCACATTTCGGGAACTTCGGCGAAAAATACATAGCCGACGAGCGCCGCCCAGATCAATTTGGTGAAATCAATGGGCAAAACGGCTGTGGCATCGGCCAGTTTAAAGGCCTGGGCGATGGTCACGTGCATGGACGATCCGATGACACCAATACAGACAAGCCAGGCCCATTGTTGGGGGCTGGGCCAGGACCAAACGAACAGTGCGGGTATCAGAGAGAACGGCATCAGCAGAATGGCGGCGTAGAAGGCAATGGTAATCGCCGAATCCTCGCGCGACAGAACCTTGATGATCAGCAACGCCAGGGCCCAAATGGCTGATGAAAACAGAACCAGCATTGCACCCAGGTTCATGGCTTCGCTGCCCGGCCGGATAATGATGACGGCGCCGATGAAACCGATGGCCAGCGCCGTCATGCGCCGCGCCCGGATCGGTTCGCGCAGCAGAATAACGGCGAAAAGGGTGGCGAAAAGCGGCGACACGAAACTCAACGAGGCGACCTTGGCAAGTGGTGTGATGCTTAATGCATAAAAATAGGTGAGCATCGCCGTCAGGTTTATTGCGGCGCGCAGGGCATGCCAGCCGAAACGCTTGGTTTTTAACGGTTTCCACCCATAGCTAAGAACCAGCGGCATTAACGCGACGAGCCCGAAAAAATTACGAAAAAAGACGATCTGAAACGGGTGCATATCGGCTGACACATGGCGCACCAGACCGGCCATGCATCCCGAGCCGACCGCCGTCGCCAGCATAAACAGCGCACCCCATAGGGCTTGACGGGACGCCCGATCCTTCGACGGGATCGTCGATGCGGATTCTGGCGCTGGGTTTGGCATTTTCGGTTCCGTTTTGCGTCGCTTCGACAGGATAGAAATACGAACCTATCACCGACGCAAGGTTGCGCGAACCCTTTAGGAACCTTTTTTTGGCAGATCTACGGCGAACGTTTGAGACCCGTTTCCGTGAACTTTATCGTGGGCGCGAACGATAACGCGCGAAAGTCCAGCCGGAATTCGAACCCCGCTCAGGCTGCGGGTGAAAGGCTGTTCGGTTTCGTGGGGATGGAGAAGCACGCGGGTGGCCAGGACCTTTCCGGAGGCGTCCAGAACCTCCCAGCGATCAGCATAGTGGTCCCACCCGGTATCGTCGTGGCGGACGGTAACATCGAACCGATATGATCCGCCGCCGGAGGCAACCGCACGAACCTTCAACACACTTGGTTCCCCGGCTGCGGCCGGTTGGCCGTGCAGCGAAAAAAGGACCGTACCCAGTAGAAACAGGGCCGAAAAACAGCGGCGCATGACGTTCTCCAATCCACATTACCCTTTGTTCCTAATGGCGATTTTGCCGCATGAAGACCACTCACTATGGCGTGATTTAGATGCATGTTGCTTTTTTGTTCTCATTATGATATCTCTCTGTTCTCGTTTTCGGAGCCAAAAATGTAGGAGATCGAAATGGCAGCCGTTCGTGTTCTCGGAGAATTTTCGGCAATTGCCGGCTTTTTCGCCGCCGCCTATCTGTGGCTGTTGATTATTTGACCATGTGGGTCCGTGTTCAGGCGGGCGGCACCGGGCGTTTTCGACCGTGATCATCGATGGCGACGTAGGTGAAGATGCCTTCGGTTACCTTGGCGTCGAGCCCCGTATCGTGACGCAAGGCCCATGCTTCTATGTGGATAGCGATAGAAGTAGTGCCGATTTTGCGGATATCGGCGTAGCAGCAGACCACGTCCCCCACATAGACCGGCTGCAAAAGGACCATTCCTTCAACGGCGATGGTGGCGACGCGGCCCTTGGCCCGGTGATCCGCCGTGACGCCGCCGGCGATGTCCATTTGCGACATCAGCCATCCGCCGAAAATGTCGCCGTTCGGATTGGTGTCGCGCGGCATGGCCACGGATCGGGTGGCAAGTTCGCCTTGGGGCTTCATCGCATCATCGGACATGGTTATTCCCTTGTTACCACAACATCTTGTTACTTTGTGTATGAAGGCGTACTGTATCACGGATATGTCGCGGGTCGCCCCTAATTCGGGGCGCGCCGTCGCGAATCTACACTTCAGGGAACTCTGAATGAACGATCTATTCCAGTTTTCGAGCCCGCAGAGCGAAAATTATTCGGCCAAGGACATAGAAATTCTTGAGGGGCTGGAGCCCGTGCGGCGGCGGCCCGGCATGTATATCGGAGGCACTGACGAGAACGCCCTGCACCACTTGGTCGCCGAAATTCTGGACAACGCCATGGACGAAGCCGTGGCCGGATTCGCCAATCGCATCGATATCGAACTCGCCGTGGGAAACCGGTTGACCGTTCGCGACAATGGTCGCGGTATTCCGGTCGATCCGCATCCCAAGCACAAGAACAAGTCGGCCCTGGAAGTGATTATGACGACCCTGCATTCCGGCGGGAAATTCGGCGGAAAAGCCTACGATACGTCTGGCGGGTTGCATGGGGTCGGTCTGTCCGTGGTAAATGCACTTTCGGATGAATTGACTGTCGAGGTCGCCCGCGATCGCAAACTGTGGCGACAGGCCTATCAGCGGGGAAACCCGACCGGGCCGCTCGCCGATGCTGGCGCGGTGAATAACCGCCGGGGAACGATGATCTCGTTCCATCCCGATCCCGAGATATTTGGCGGGTCCGCGAAATTGCGCCCTTCCCGGCTTCATCGATTGGCCCGTTCCAAAGCGTACCTGTTTCGAGGCGTCGAAATTCGCTGGTCGTGCGACCCCAGTATCCTGAGCGAGAACGATCCCGTTCCGGCGCAGGAATCCTTCCATTTTCCGGGTGGTCTGGGTGATTTTCTGGCCGCATCCTTGGACGGGCGCAAAACCCATACCGACACCCATTTCGTCGGTCAGGCCAAGCTCAACGGTGGTTCCGGTCGTGTCGAGTGGGCAATCGCCTGGCCGATGGATGAAGACGCCTTTATGAGCAGCTACTGCAACACCGTGCCCACCGCCCAGGGCGGAACCCATGAGCAGGGGCTGCGCTCGGCCCTGCTGCGCGGAATCAAGGCTTACGCCGAATTGGTCAACAACAAGCAAGCGGCCAAAGTAACGGCGGAAGACGTTATCGGCGGCGCCTGCGCGATGCTATCGGTTTTCATCAAGGACCCGCAGTTCCAGGGGCAGACCAAGGAAAAACTCTCCTCGCCCGAAGCGGCGCGCCTTGTCGAGGCGTCGCTGCGCGATCATTTCGACCACTGGCTTTCCTCGGCTCCGGATGCCGCAGGTGCTCTGCTTGCGCGCGTTGTCGAGCGCGCGGAGGTGCGTATGCGCCGCCGCCAGGACAAGCAAACCAAGCGCCAGTCGGCGACGCGCCGCCTGCGCCTTCCCGGAAAACTGACGGATTGCACCCGTAGCACCGCTGCCGGAACCGAGATTTTTCTTGTCGAAGGGGATTCGGCGGGCGGATCGGCCAAGCAGGGACGCTTGCGCCAAACCCAGGCCATCCTGCCGCTCCGCGGCAAAATTCTGAACGTGGCCAGCGCATCTGCCGATAAAATCCGCGCCAATCAGGAATTGAGCGATCTGGCCGAAGCCCTGGGGTGCGGTATGGGAGACACCTATCGGGATGACGCCCTGCGCTACGAACGCGTCATCATCATGACCGACGCCGATGTTGATGGCGCGCACATCGCTTCTTTGTTGATGACATTTTTCTTTAAAAAAATGCCACAATTAATTGATAAAGGGCATCTTTTTATCGCAATTCCGCCGCTCTATCGGATTTCTCAGGGGGGCAAGACGATCTATGCCCGCGACGACGCGCATAAGGACGAGCTGCTGCGAACCGAGTTCAAGACCAAGGGCAAAAAGATCGAAATCAGCCGCTTCAAAGGCCTTGGCGAAATGCCGCCAGCGCAACTCAAGGAAACGACCATGGACCCGGCCAAGCGCACGTTGCTGCGCGTGACCGTCCCCGACCGTGAAACCGAAGACGCCGGGACGGCCAAGGCGACCACCAAGCTGGTCGACGCGCTAATGGGCCGCAAGCCGGAACTGCGTTTCGCCTTCATTCAGGAACGAGCCAAATTCGTGGACAACGGCAACTTGGACGTTTAAGTCAGCGCAGCCTCACCCCATTTATCGGGTAGAATGAAACCACCGGTGTCGAAACCGATGCGACCTTGCTTGATCACGGCTTTAGCGCTGGCCGTCCCGCTTCTTTCGTCGTGTACCGGCGAAATCATGCAAAGCCATATCAACCGGGTTGGCGTTCCAAGTTACTTCACCTTCGCCGCCGGGCCCGGAGAGATGCGCACCGTCGTCCTGGGCAACCCGTTTGCCGTTTCCAAGGAGCTCACCGGCCAGGCGGTGACCGATGCCATGCAGGGAAACCACGCCGGGCCGCGCACGCGCTTTACGACGATGCCCGGTCCCGCGGCGCGCGCGTCCCACCGCATCGTGGTCCTTTTCAATCCGGCCCGGTCCTTCAGCCGATATGATCTTTGCGATGATCCGGCTGCTTTGCGGTCGGGGCCGACGGTTGGGGAACGGCTTGTGGCGCTTGTCGGCTATTGTGTCGGGGATTATCTGTTCTCGGATGCGAAGATCAGCATTCCGGCCGTCGCAACGCCTTTGGATCCGCGCTTTGCCAATATGATTTCAAGCGCCATGTGGGAACTGGTCCCATCCCGCGATCCCTTCGATATGGACGACGACTGCCGGGTGCCGATCTGCCAGTAAGTCCGCTCAATAGGCGGGTATCACGGTTTCCTCGAGACCGGCGGTTTCGTCGCAGCCGAGCATAATATTGATGTTCTGGACCGCTTGTCCCGACGCGCCCTTGCCCAGATTGTCGATTAAGCCAACAACGACCGCCTGCCCGCGCGCCGCATTGCCAAACACATGCAGGCGCAGATCGTTGGTGCCGTTGAGCGCTTCGGGCTCCAGCGCGCTTTTAGCGGTGGTTTCCTCCAGCGAAGCCACGGAAACAAACCGGCATCCGGCGTAGTGTTCGGCCAAGGCTGCGTGAATGTCGGCCGGGCCGGGTTTGCCGGGAAGCGACCACAATTGCAGCGGAACCTGCACCAGCATGCCCTGACGGAACCGCGCGATGCTGGGCACGAACAGTGGCCGGTTGTCGAGGCCGCTCCAAACCCTGATTTCCTCGGTATGCTTGTGTTCCAGGCCCAGACCATAGACCCGGAAGGCATCGTGGGAATAGTCGGGCGAATTCACGTCCTCGAAGTCGGAGATCAGCTTCTTTCCACCGCCCGAATACCCCGATATGGCGTTGATGGTTACCGGGAAATCGGCCGGGATCAGTCCTGTGGCGACCAGCGGACGCAGCATGGAAACACCGGTGATGGCGTAGCAGCCTGGATTGCTGACCCGCTTGGCCGCGGCGATTTTGTCCCGTTGGTCGGCAGCGTACTCGGGCATACCGTAAATCCAGCCCTCGGCGGTCCGATGCGCGCTGCTGGCGTCGATTACGCTAACCTCGGCGCTGTCGATCAATGAAACGGCTTCACGTGCCGCATCATCGGGCAGGCACAGCACCACCAGATCGACCGAATTCAACACCTCGCGGCGGCTTTCCGGGTTCTTGCGCTCGGCTTCAGGCAGGCTAATCAGGATTACGTCGTCCCGGCCTTCCAGCCGGGTTCTGATTTGCAGGCCGGTGGTGCCGACCGCGCCGTCGATAAATACCTTGAACGTCATGCCTTGCCGTCTCCGTTTGTCGAACTCGTCTCACGCCGCTTGAATTGACGAATTCCGCGCAAAAAGCAACCCAAAATCCGACCATCGACCACCAGCAGCCCCATCCCGATGATCGCCATGCCCAGGATTTCCGACGCGTTAACCCCCTCGTCCAGGAGCGTCACTCCCAACAAGGTCGCGCTGATGGGAATCAACAGCGTGACCAGCAGCAAGTTGACCGCGCCCGCCATTTTCAAAATCCTGAAGTACAGGATATATGCGAACGCGGTGCTGAGGCCCGCTATTCCAACCAGGGCCGCCGCCCCGTTCCATGACATCCGGGCGAAATTGGCCCCGTCATGCCAGGCCGCCGGGCCGACGCACAAAAGGGCCGCGAACATCAGCATGCCGCAGGCTGATACCTCGGGCGCCATTCCACCAAAGCGCTTGCCGAAAATACCCGCCAGCGCGTAGGAGAACGACCCGGCCATAACCATCGCGCCGCCAAACAACGCGCCCGTATCCATTCCACCTCCGCCGATACCGAACAGCACCGAAACCCCCGCCACGCCGATAACGACGCCGACCAGCTTGCGAACGCCGACGTCTTCATCGCGGGCTACGAAATAGGCCAGGGCCACGGCGAAAAACGGTGTCGTCGCGTTGAAGATGGAGGCCAGCCCACTGTCGATAAAGGTCTGGCCATAAACGATCAGGTTGAAGGGCACGAAGTTGTTGAGCAGCCCCATCACCAAAAAGGCTTTCCAGTTGGCTGCTATGTCCAGCCGCAACCCCCTGCCCTTCACCACCGCCAGCAAAATCAGAAAGCCCAGAAACACCCGCCCGAAAACAACCCCGAAGGGACCCAATTCGCGCAATATGACGGCGTTGAAAAAGAATGACCCGCCCCACACGACAGAGAGCGTCATCAACAATATCCAGGCCAGGGCAGACATCAGCAGTTGTTCCTCAAAATTTCATCCTTCCCGATGGTTGGGAACACCCAATCTGCCCCCCTTCGCGGGGGCGCTTCCATCCGTTTCTTGCGGAATTGGTGTCGTCTGCGCTATTTCGCGACGTATTCCCAGCCCGGTTGCCAGGACTTCGTCTTGCGCCAGTCGTCGGCGAAGGCTTGTTCCCACGTTTTGCCTTTCAGAAGCACGTCGAGGGCGAGTTGGGGGGCTTTGTGAGCAACGATGGCGATGACTTTTCCTTCATGTGTCTTCTTTAGATCGGCGAGGAAATTCGCCATGCGGGTTTTGACCATCTCATAGCTTTCGCCGTTGGGCATGGGTCGGGCGATGGATTGCTCCTGCAAAGGCTCGACGAATTCGGATGCTTTCGCGTTAAAGTCGCCGTAATTGCATTCGCGCAGGCGCGCATCCTGGATCACCGGGAACTTTCCGCCCCACGTATGGTGCACGGAATCGACAGCGCGTTTTAAATCGGAACAAAAGACGACGTCGAAATGCTTGCCCGCCAAGGTTTTTCCGAGGTCTTTGGACTGCTGAATTCCGAGCTCCGAAAGTTCGACATCCGACCAGCCGGATGAGATGTCTTTTTCGTTATCGGTCGTTGTGCCGTGTACAAAGTAGGTGATCTTGACGTCTTCGATCATTCAGCGGATCCTTCCTGGGGTAATCATCAAATCAAGCTGAAATATAGCCAAATTTTCCCGTTTCCGAAAAACAAAAGGGCCGCTGACGAGGCGCCCCAAAAGCGCGAAATCGAAGCCCAACTGGTGTACAATGCCTAGGGTTGAAATTGAAGAAATGCCGGGATTGCGGACGCCTCTTGTGGGCGGCGGGAACGCCATAAATCTTCAAAATGCCGTTTCCACATTGTGAAATTGTTTTTCAAAAAGCTCGCTAACTCGCATGGACCCTATTATACGCCGTTCCATTATTTCAACAGTTAGATGGAAATTGACCCATGGCCAGAATGACAGCAGCTGAAGCAGCAGTGCGGGTGCTTGAGATGGAAGGCCTCGATCAGGCCTTCGGCGTGCCGGGTGCTGCAATCAATCCTTTCTATGCCGCCATGAAAGATCGGCAGACAATCAAACACATTCTGGCGCGCCATGTTGAAAGCGCCTCGCATATGGCCGAAGGCTATACGCGGGCAGTCGCAGGCAATATTGGCGTGTGTATCGGCACTTCCGGGCCCGCGGGCACGGACATGATCACCGGGCTGTATTCGGCATCGGCCGATTCTATACCAATTTTGTGCATCACCGGTCAGGCGCCGCGCGCCCGTATGCACAAAGAGGATTTCCAGGGAGTCGACATCGCCTCAATCGCGGCTCCGGTTACCAAATGGGCCACCACCGTGCTTGAGCCCGCTCAGGTTCCGCGGGTGTTCCAGCAGGCCTGTCACCTGATGCGTTCGAGCCGTCCGGGCCCGGTTCTGATCGACCTGCCCTTCGATGTTCAGGTTGCCGAGATCGAGTTCGATTACGAGACCTACGAGCCGCTGCCGGTTTACAAGACCGCTGCCAGCCAGGCGCAGATCGAAAAATCCCTGACGATGCTGATGGAATCCGAACGCCCGTTGATCGTCGCCGGTGGCGGCATCATCAACGCCGACGCTTCGGACCTTCTGGTTGAATTCGCCGAAATCGTCGGTGTTCCGGTGGTTCCCACCCTGATGGGCTGGGGCAATATTCCGGACGATCACCCGCTGACCGCTGGTCAGGTTGGTCTGCAGATCAGCAACCGCTACGGCAACGCCAACATGATGGCTTCCGATTTCGTGTACGGCATCGGCAACCGTTGGGCCAATCGCCACACCGGATCTGTCGACAAGTACACCGCGGGCCGTAAATTCGTGCATATCGACATCGAGCCGACCCAGCTTGGCCGCGTGTTCATGCCCGACTACGGCATCGTTTCGGACGCCAAGATTGCGTTGCAGATGCTTGTCGATACCGCCAAGGTCTGGAAGGCCGAGGGCAAACTCACCGATTTCGGCGCCTGGGTCGAGGAATGCCAGAAGCGTAAGACTGACAGCGAAATGCTCCGCCGCACAGACTTCCCGGATACGCCGATCAAGCCGCAGCGCGTGTTCCAGGAAATGAACAAGGCATTTGGCCGTGACACCCGCTATGTCACCACCATCGGCCTATCGCAGATCGCGGCAGCACAGTTCCTGCACGTCTATCACCCGCGCCATTGGCTCAACTGTGGTCAGGCCGGACCCTTGGGCTGGACCTTGCCCGCGGCGCTGGGCGCGCGCGTTGCCGATCCGGACGCGAATATCGTTGCCATTTCGGGCGACTACGACCTTCAGTTTCTGATCGAGGAACTTGCCGTCGGGGCTCAATTCAAACTGCCTTACATCCACATTCTATTGAACAACGCCTATCTGGGACTGATCCGTCAATCACAGCGCGCGTTCGATATGGACTTCTGCGTGCAGTTATCGTTCGAGAACATCAATGCGCCGGAAGTTGAAGGTTACGGCGTGGACTTCCAGTCCGTCGCCAGGGGCCTGGGGGTTAAGGCCATCCGCGTCAGCGATCCGGACAAGATCGGCGAAGCCATTGCCGAAGCGAAGGAACTGATGAAAGAGTTCCAGGTTCCTGTCGTGATCGAGATGATCTGCGAACGCGTGACCAACATTGCCATGGGCGCCGAGATTGACGGCGTGACCGAGTTCGAAGACCTGGCAGCGAAGGACTTGTCCGACGTGCCGACGGCAATCGGAATAGATTATCACGAAAACGAATAGGCGGATCGGCAACGCGATCCGGCGGAGTTGGTTCCGCATAGAATAAGGGCGCTTCCACAAGGAAGCGCCCTTTTCGTGAGTATGTCCGTAAAGCTTAGCGCTTCGAGAACTGGAAGCTGCGGCGGGCTTTGCGGCGGCCGTATTTCTTGCGTTCCACGACGCGCGAATCACGGGTCAGGAAGCCGACTTTCTTGAGCGCGCCGCGCAGGGCGGGCTCGAAGTAGGTCAGGGCCTTGCTGATGCCGTGGCGCACGGCGCCGGCCTGTCCCGAGAGACCACCACCGGAAACCGTGCAGAACACGTCGTACTGTCCGGTTCGTTCGGCGACTTCGAACGGCTGGTTGATGATCATGCGCAGGACGGGGCGTGCAAAGAAGGTTTCCAGATCGCGGCCGTTGACCGAGATCTTGCCGGAGCCCGGCTTGATCCAAACGCGTGCGATGGCGTTTTTGCGCTTGCCGGTGGCATAGGCGCGGCCCTGCTCGTCGATCTTGGGTTCGGGAAGAGCTTCCGGTTCGGCAGCGACCGGGGTTTCGGTCGAGGCCAATGTGCCGGCTGCGGCTGCGGCGCCGCCGCCTTCCATCATTTCTTTCAGGTCTTCAAGGGTCTTGACGTCTTCGGCCATGCCTACGCGCTCCTCTTGTTCTTCGGGTTCATCGCGGCCACGTCCAGCGTAACGGGCTGCTGGGCGGCATGGGGATGTTCCGGACCGGCGTAAACGAACAGCTTACGCATCTGGCGGCGGCCAAGTGGCGAGCGCGTAACCATGCGTTCGACCGCCTTCTTGATGACGAATTCGGGCCGCGAACTGGCCAGGGCCTGTCCTGCCGTCTTCTGCCTGATGCCGCCAGGATAACCGGTGTGCCGGTAATAGATCTTGTCGGTCAGCTTCTTGCCGGTCAGTTTGACCTTCTCGGCATTGACGACGATGATGTTGTCGCCGCAATCAATGTGCGGGGTGTACATGGGTTTATGTTTGCCGCGCAGGCGCATGGAGATAATGGAGGCCAGACGCCCGAGGACGATATCCTCGGCGTCGATGATCAACCATTTGCGCTCGACGTCGGACGGCTTCGCCGAATAGGTTTTCATCATATTCTTTCGAATCTGTGGTGAACACAAACACGCGGCCCGGTTCCTCCGGGCCGTGGGGCGCGGATTATGCCACTTCTTTTCGCGATGTCAACGCAAAAAGTTGTTAAATAACCGTGAGTTAAATACAAGGTATTATGATACCGCACGATCGTCGGGAAGGAAAAATGCAATGGCGGAAGCGGCAGCGGCGAGCGCTGAAAGAAGCACGAAAAGCCAGAAAAAGCCGCCGGTGGCGTCAAAGATCATGCCTTCCAGCTTGACGCCGAAACCGCTCAGCCCCAATGCGATGACGAATTTGAGGCCATAGGCCAATCCCCGGCGATTGGGCGGTGCGTAGCGCGCGACCAGACAATTCTCGGCTGGCAGGGTTCCTGAATTGGCCGTGACCATCAGAATACCGATGATCACCATTGGCGCTCCGCTGAAATAGGCCGCCGGGAACAAAAGCAGAGCCTGACAGACGAAGCTCAGTTGATAGACTGTTTTCAACGGAAAACGGTCGGCCAGCCAACCGGCAAAAATCTGCATTACCCCGGCGACCGCGTAAACGATAGCAACCAACGCCGAGATGGCGAACGCGCCGTGGTCGGCGAAATCAGTTACGCGAATGGAAAACAGCTTGGGCAGGCCCGCCTGCGTTGCCTGATAAATCAAGCCGTTGCAAATCATGGTCAGGGCCAAAACGCCCATGACGCGGATGGTGTCGCTGCGCGAGGCCGGGGGATCGGCGCGCATGTCGCCCTTGCTTTCGACAATCGTACCGCGCGCGACCAGATAGTAGAAAATCACGCCGGTAACGACGATGACCGTCCCCGGAACAATAAATGCCGCGCGCCAGCCGAATCCGTCGATCAACGCGCCGGACATCAGGGCCGCCGCCGAAGGGCCGAACCCGCCAAACATGCCGTTCAGGCCCAGCGCTGTTCCCCGGTTGACCGCATTTCGCACCAGCCACGCCATGCCGACCGGATGATAGATCGAGGCGAAAAGACCGGTAACCGCCAGCCAAAAGGCGATCATAAAGGGGCCTTCGGCCAGACCGGTCATGACCATACCGCCGCCGGTCCCCAGGAAGAACAGGCCGATCATACCCACCGCGCTCCAGCGGTCGCCCAGCCATCCGGCAAAGGGGGCGGCCACGCCCAGCAGAATGTTGCCCACTAGAATCAACGCCACGGCATCGCCGTAGGAAAGGCCCAGTTCCGGCCCCATGGCCAAAACCGCCACGTAGAAAATCGGGCCACACAGATGCGAAAAACTGTGGGCGATCCACGAGAACCCGATGGAAAGTCTGGCTGAGAGAACGGACATACGATCTTTCTTTTTCTTCGATGGCGTCAGGGTTTCATCCACGGCGGATTTTTTACGATGATTTTAGCTAAGACGGGACAATCCTCGGCATGGCTTCCCGGCAGATAGCCAATGCTCATGAGGAATTCGTTGACCACCTCAGGTCCGGTGAACTTGAAGGTCTTGCGAAACAGCTTGACCCAATCCTCAAGCGCCAACGGATGATGCGCCGCGATCCAGGCAGCGAACCCGCCGTGACTTTCCCGCAGGCCCTGGATGCGCCGCGCGTTCTCGATGATGGACGCGATCTTCAAGCGATTGCGGATGATGCCCGCATCGTTCAAAAGCCGTTGCTGTTCGGCATCGGCGTAGGCAGCCACGGTATCCACATCGAACCCGTCAAAGGCTGCGCGCATGTTTTCACGCTTTTTCAGCACCAAAAGCCACGATAGCCCGGCCTGAAAGATTTCCAGCGACAGGCGTTCAAACAGTTCCGCCTCGTCCTCCAGGGGAAAACCGTATTCTTCATCGTGATACGGGCCGTGAAACGGATGGCCCGGTGCGGTGTCGCAATACCATGGCATAACTTGTTGATCCCTTTAGCGAAATCCGATCCAACCGGTTTCCATGACCACATAGACGACGGCCCAGATAATGCCCGAAATCACCGTCGTTGCTCCCGCTTTTACCAGCATGTGCGGTTTTTTCGGCGCGCTGGGCGCGTGGCCCTTGGCGATGTCTTCGGCGTCGATGGGTCGGTTGCCCCACGGCAAAACCATGAAGATCACCAGCCACCAGGTGACCGCATAAACGGCGAGACCCGTCACCCAGGTCATGGGCCCACTTCTTCCAGCTCGATCAGCGTACCGGCGAAATCCTTGGGATGCAAAAACGCGACCGGATTGCCATGCGCGCCGGTTTTAACGTCGCCCAAAACCCGCGCGCCCTGCCCTTCTAGGCGCGCGACCACGGCGGCCAGATCGGCCACCTCATAACAGATATGATGAACGCCGCCCGACGGGTTGCGGGCAAGGAAACCGGCAATGGGCGAGGCTTCGCCCAAAGGTTCCAGCAATTCGATACGCGTGTTGGGAAGATCGACAAAAACCACCGTGACGCCGTGCTCTGCAAGGGCGCTGGCCTCCGAAACGGCGGCTCCCAGGGTGTCCCGGTACAGCGCGGCGGCGGCCGCCAGATCGGGGACCGCGATAGCGATGTGGTTGAGGCGTCCGATCATGACCCTTCTCATATTTCCCTAGATACGAACGACGTGAACCTGCGTCAGCGGTTTTTTGCCGACGGTTTTGCGGAACGTGCGACGTGTTGCCAGGCGCACGGCCTCACTGGCCGCTTCGTCGTCATTTTCCCTCAGTTTCGCGACGGCCCGGCTAATTTCGGCACGCACTTCCGAAAGGGGCGTTTCCTCGCCCTCCTCCAGCACGCCGATCTGCGAAATCTGGGGATCGCCGACCAGTTTTCCCGCACTGTCCAGAACCACCGTAACCATGGCCGAGCCCGCATACATCGCCTTGACGCGGCTGCGTACGATCTGACCGCCCAAGGGGACCAGACGGCTTCCTTCGATGGCCAGCCGCCCCACCGGGGCTTCGTCAATAACGCGCGCTTCGCCCGGCCCCAGTCTGACGACAGCGCCGTTTTCGATCAGAACCACTTGCCCGGCGCCGCATTCGCGCGCCAGTTCCGCGTGTTCAGCCAGATGCCGGGATTCACCGTGTACCGGCACACTGATCGTCGGGCGAACCAGTTCATACATGGTTTTCATCTCATCGCGTGCCGGATGACCAGAAACGTGAACGAAACTGTCGTCCTGGGTGATGATGCGAACACCCTTGCGGGTCAGCAGGTTTTGAATGCGCGCAATGGAAATTTCGTTGCCCGGAATGACGCGGGACGAAAAAATTACGGTGTCTTCGCGTTCCAGACGGACGCGCGGATGCGACCCGTCGGCGATGCGCGACAAAGCGGCGCGCGGTTCGCCCTGACTGCCGGTGCAGATGATCAGCGTCTGCTCTTTTGCCAGATGCGCCACATCGTTTTCGTCGAGAAATGCCGGAATATCGTTCAGATAACCGTTTTCGCGGGCCGCTTCATACATGCGCCAAAGCGAGCGCCCAGCAAGAACCGCGCTGCGCCCGTTGGCGGCGGCGGCTTTGGAAATGGTTTCAAGGCGCGCCACGTTGCTGGCGAAACACCCCACCGCGACACGGTTCTCGCATCGTCCGATAACTTCGGTCAGGCTTTCCAGAAGGTCAGCTTCCGAGCCCGATTCACTTTCCTCGAACACGTTGGTCGAATCGCAAACGATGGCGTGCACGCCGTCATCGCCCATTTTTCGAAGAGCGTCCTTTTCGGCCGCCGCTCCGATCACGGGATCGGGGTCCAGTTTCCAGTCGCCGGTGTGCAGAATTGTGCCCACGGGTGTGCGCAGCGCAATGGCGTTGGGTTCGGGGATGGAATGGGTCAGCGTCACCATTTCAAGGTCGAAGGGTCCGATCTGGAAATGGCCGCTTAACGGCACCTCGTGAATGGGCACTTCGGAGGCGAATTCGCCCGCGTCTTCACGCAACTTGCGCCGGAGGACCGACAGCGTGAAGGGCGTGCCGTAAATCGGGCATCTCAGGCGGTCCCACAAATAGGGAACCGCGCCGATGTGGTCTTCATGGGCGTGGGTCAGCACCAAACCCGCCAGACGATCAACCCGTTCCTCGATAAAGGACGGATCGGGCAGGATGACATCGACGCCCGGCGTGTTTCCGTTGGCAAAGGTAATGCCGAGATCGATCATCAACCATTGCCGCTTGCCCGGTTCGCCGTAGCCGTAGAGGTTCAGGTTCATTCCAATCTCGCCGGTGCCGCCGAGCGGAACGAATACCAGGTCTTCGTTTTTTTTCGTCATCTCATGATTTCATATTGCGGGCGTCAATGGAGAGCAGGCCCTTGATTGTCAAATCAACATCGGCGCATCGGATCATAGGTGACGCGTCAGCGAAAAGCGGGGCCAAGCCACCGGTGGCGATCACTTCCATCTCGGCGTCAGCGCCATTCTGTTCAAGGAATTCCTTGCGGATGCGCCCGATCAGCCCCTCGATCATACTTAGGTAGCCCCAGAAAATTCCCGATTGCATGGCCGGAACGGTGGATTTGCCGATGACCTTTTCGGGCCGGGCCACGGCAATGCGGGGAAGTTTGGCGGCGGCCCGGTGCAGGGCCTCCAACGACAGGTTGACCCCCGGCGCAATAACGCCGCCGCAGTAATTTCCACCCTGATCGATAACGTCGAAGGTGGTGGCCGTGCCGAAGTCAATCACGATCAACGGCGTTCCATAAATTTCACGGGCCGCGACCGCATTTACCAGCCGGTCGGCGCCGACCTCCTCCGGGTGATCCAGCAGAATTTCGATACCCAGTTCGCAGTCCGGTTCGCCGATGACTAGCGGGTCGGCGTCAAAGTACTTGCGGCACAGGGTTTTGAGGTTGAACAGCGTTGCCGGAACCACAGTAGCGACGATGGCCTTGTCGATATCGGTGCGGTTCAGTTCGGCCAACTGCATCAAATGGGTCAGCCAGACCCAAAGTTCATCGGCGGTTCGGTTGACGTTGGTCGCGGCGCGCCATTCTCCGCGCAGCTTGCCCGCGTCGTCGAATACGGCGAAGACGATGTTGGTATTGCCCGAATCGATGGCGAGAAGCATGTGGTCAACTCCAAGAAGTCTGAATCTTACGCGGTCGGGAAGAAGACGTCGCCCGCCGTGATTTTGGTCCGTTCGCCGTCTTTGCGCAACACGATCAACGCGCCTTGTTCGTCCAGACCTTCGAATATCCCGGTTATAGCGGCGG
>Ga0233431_1003626_pt1 | contig 18050 bp, 12 predicted proteins | sample SI_118_April2016_FD_179867 | JGI IMG/M metagenome (GOLD analysis project Ga0233431, IMG submission 179867) | Seawater microbial communities from Saanich Inlet, British Columbia, Canada - SI_118_April2016_200_MG | ecosystem: Environmental > Aquatic > Marine > Inlet | place: Canada: British... | reverse complement strand
CTTTTCTCTGCAATAGGCGATGATATCATCAGCGGTAAGTTTATCTTTGTAATTTTCTTTCGCAACCAGGAAAGCCTTTATTCTTTCACTACCATAACGTTCCGGATCAGGTATGCCGATGGCACAGGCCTGTGCCACCCCGGGATGTTCAAACAAAACCGTGTCAACGGTTGTTGAATAAACCTTAAATCCGGAGATATTGATCATATCTTTATCCCGGTCCACAAGAAAAAAGTACCCGTCTTCATCCATTTTGCAAAAATCACCCGTTGGAAGCCAGCCGTCTTTTAACCCGGAACCGGGTGTAGGCCAGTACCCCTTCATGACTTGGGGCCCCCGAATATACAATTCTCCCACCTCACCCACCGGAACCTCCTCGCTGGACTCCGTGTCTATTAATTTACATTCGGTATCAACCGCCGGAACCCCGATGGACCCTGATTTTTCAAAGGGCATAAACCCGGTAATCTTGGCAAAACTCGATAGATTAAAATGGGTTAAAGGCCCTGTTTCCGTAAGGCCGTAGGCTTCGGTTATGGGCATACCGGTTTCTTTCCGGAAAGCCTTAACGACTTCCGTCGGAAGGGGAGCCGCACCTGAAGTGAAGGTGGTGTTTGTTCTCCCGATTTTGTTCTCAACAAGCTTCATGTATTGCGTGGGAACCAGAGGCGCCATGAAAGGACGATATTTTTTAAGATACTCTATAATGACGTCGGTATTTCGCGTATCCGGGACCATTAACATCTGAAGACCCCAATTTACCGCCGTACGCACACACCAGTGTCCATAAATATGAAACGTCGGCAGTGCTAACAACATGGAAGACTTGTCCTTGATGCCCTCTTCCAAAGGACCCAGTGCCCAGGGTAAGGATTGCAAGGTATTGGTTGTTAAGTTGTGGTGGGTGAGCATGACCCCTTTAGGTTTCCCCGTTGCACCGCCCGTGAATGCCAGCACGGCCAGGTCTTCGAAGGGATCTATTTCAACATGTGGCGGATCAGGCTCATATTTTGATATCAAGTCGCGCAGCTGGATTGCCCCGGATACCTCTTTGAGATCGGGTTCATCGGCAGAAAAATCCTCTACGGCGGTAATAATGATTGATTTTAGTTTTGTTTGATCCTTTATTGACGCAATCAGTTCAAAGGACTGGTCCGAACAAATGATGGTTTCGGCCCCTGATTCGCCTATTTCCCAAATCAGATCGTGGGCCTTGTGCAATAAACTGCAAGGGACATGGGCTGCGCCTGTTTTCAGAATAGCGTAGTCGCTTATGACAAATTGCGGAGATGTGGGAAGAATGGTGGCAACCTTATCTCCTTTTTTTACCCCTAGAGCCGCCAAGGCAGTTGCCAGCGTGTCCACATAGATACCCATTTCTTTCCAGGTAATTTTTCTTCCCAGGTAATCACAGGCAGATTTGTTAGAAATTCGGGCTACCGTATTATCAAATAAGCTGAACAGGGGCACCTCAGGAAAAGGTTTCATTGTTTTAACCAGTTTGAACGGCCCTAGTTTATATCCATTGAGCCAATATTTACCATCATAGTCGCTCATTTTAAATTTACCCCCCATTTTTCTACCATTTCATCCAAACCCAATTCCTTCAGCACCGCGGACGTGGGCTTCCCGGTTGTTTTATCCCACCCTCTAAAATCATAATAGGCATCCAGGAGCGGTTCGAGATCAACCACCAGTCCCTTGGCAGGCCCATCGGGTAAGGGTTCTTCGGTCAAGCGTTTCGGCAAGGTGTCGTCCGCTCGGGTGCAGCCCTCTCTTATATTGAAAAGTCGGGCGAGATTGTAAATTCTCTCGCCTGCTTTTCTGAAATCCGCCACATCAAAGTCCCAGCCGGTTGCACCGGCAATAATCGGCGTAATATCCTCCGCCATCAAAGCCATTCCCATAAACTTGCAAACACCCACTGCATCAAAAACCGAAAGCGCGTCTTCCAGGTCTTTGACGATCTTGGCCTCTGCCGGATTTTCTACTCTCGCATCTTCGATGACACTTTCCTCGACAACCAGTAAGGGTATATCCATAAAGGTCGGACCCTGGATGTAGCCGGTGATGTGATCTCCCCCCCTATTTGCCGTACAGAACGCCAACCCGGTTATTTTAGTCGCCCGGCAATCATAGGCCGCAAGCTCCAACCCCTTGACATGCATGGCAAATCTCTCGCTCCCTTGACCCAGTTTCTCGGAGACTCTTTTGGTCCCTTCCGCCAACAAATCACCAATTCCCTCTCTCTTGGCGATTTTCCTGATAAGTTCTATCATCACATCGGCATCACCGAACTCTAACGCCAGTCCATCCGTCTGCGCTTTGGTTAAGATTCCTTTCTCATAACATTCCATTGCAAAAGCGATGGTGCTTCCCGTAGAGACGGTATCAAGACCCAGATCATTGCACAGGAGGTGAGCATAGGTAATGGCTTCCAGATCACCCACATCGCACATGGAGCCCAAGGCCCCGACGCTCTCGTATTCAGGGCCTTCGCCCTTGCATGCATATTTCCCTGATTTGACCTCCGAGAGTCGGCCACAGGCAATCGGGCAGGCAAAACAAGCTGTTTTCCCAATGAGGACCTTTTCATTGAGGGCGGGGCCATTGATTTTATCCGCATAGGCACAACTGCCGGATTGCCAGTTTCTAGTGGGTAACCCGCCCTTTATATTCACAAGATCAAGCACCATATTTGTTCCATAGACTTCAAGGGTTATCTTCAATAGACTCTCTTTAATAAAGTCGTTTGCCGTCTTTGCAGCTTCCTTAAAAGCCTCTTTTTCAGCGACTTGTATCTTCGATGTGCCGGCAACAGCGATGGCCTTAAGCTGCTTTGATCCCATTACGGCGCCAAAACCGCACCTGCCCAGCGTCCGATCCGTATCATTCATAATGGCGGCATATTTCACCTGATTCTCGCCGGCGATCCCAATGCAGGAAACGTTAAAGCGTTTCCCCAGTTCCTTTTTGATTTTCCTGGTTGTTTCTTTTACACCCTTACCCCAGATTTCATCGGCATCTTTAAGTTCCGCTTTGCCGTCGTCTATCATTAAATAGACCGGTTTTGACGACACCCCCTCAATGATAATTCCGTCAAGCCCGGTTTTCTTCAGATGACGCCCCCAGTGTCCACCGGAGTTGGAACTGCCCCAAAAGCCGGTAAGAGGAGATTTGGTCACCGCACTGAATCTCCCGGAACTGGGCGAAACGGTTCCGGTTAACGGACCGGTCATGATGATTAACTTATTTTCAGGTCCCAGGGGGTCGATGCCCGGTTCCAGCTCATCAAAAAGGTATTTCGTGGCCAGACCGCTGCCACCCAAGAACATTTCGGCATCATCCTGTCGCAAAGGCTCATCAGAAATTGTTAAATTCGCCAGATTAACCCTTAAAAGCCTTCCCATGAAACCATTCATTTCAACGCTCCTCCCTATTCCAAATTGTCCCAAAAAATTACGGGTAAAAATTTCGTCATTACATCATTATTGATGGCAAATACGTCGCAATAGCGGGGATAAAAGCGATCAGAAGCAAAATAACGATATCCGCGTAGAAGAACGGAAATATCCCCCGAAACACATCTCCTACAGATACTTCCTTTCGGTTGACCACCCCTTGGACCACGTACACATTCATCCCGACGGGAGGCGTAATAAGTCCCATTTCCGCACAATGCACTGCTAAAACGCCAAACCAGATCAGATTGATGTTAAACTCTATCAGGCACGGAAGATAAAGAGGAACCGTTAGTACAAACATGGCCGTCGCATCCATGAACATGCCCAGGGGAAAGTATGCCAGCAAAATAAGAGCTAGTGCCATATTTGAAGAACCGATCCCGCCGAGGACTGAACTCAGGAGTTGTGGCAATTGGCTCATGGCCAGAAAAAGGTTAAACACCATAGCGCCCATTATCAGCAAAAAAATCATGGCGGTTACCCTTGTTGATTGGAGTGCGCAATCTATCAAACCGCGGATCGTTAATTTTTTCATGGCGAAGGTCAACACGATAACGGCTGCAGCGCCGGCTCCTGCAGCTTCAACCGGTGTGAATAGCCCTAAATAAATCCCTCCTATCACCAGGGCGAAAATCGCTATTACGGGCCAAACAGACTTTAGAGAACGCATTTTTTCTGATAATGGGAAACTTTTGGTACTCAAAGGCGCTACACTCGGCTTCAATTTTACCCATACGTAGATTACTGCCAAAAAGCTCAGAAGTGAAATTATCCCCGGAAGTATCCCGGCTATGAACAGCTTTCCGATAGATTCTTCCGTAAGAAAACCGTAGACGATGAACCCCAGGCTGGGAGGTATCATAATACTCATGGTACCCCCGGCAGCAATACTTCCAGTCGCAAGACGTTTATCATACCCGTAACGTTCCATCTCCGGATAGCAGACGGAGCTCATGGTTGCCGCACCGGCAGTACTGGAACCGGAAAGGGCTGCAAAACCGGCGCACCCCACAACTGTCGCATGCGCCAATCCTCCGGGCAGAGCGCCGAACCACTTATAAGTGCAATCAAAGAGGTCTCCGGCGATACCACTTTTTGAAACTACAAATCCCATCAACACAAAGAGTGGAATACACGAAAAAATATACTCCGTGCCCCAATAATAAGGAACCCGAGCTACGCTGGCCATTGCTGCGGGATAACCCGCCAACACAATTAACCCCACAAAACCGACCACCAGAAAGCTGATGCCTACCGGCGAACCGATTGCCATCAAAACAAGCACACAGGCGAAACCTATGATTCCAACCAGAACTGGATCCATCCTTCACTATCTCCTCTTTAAACAGTTCATCTTTCGGCTGTTACGTATGGATAAAAAACGCCGTCGGGTAATGGTTCTTGCTCAGCCGGAAATCTCTCCGCCTTTTTTATGCCGCGATCGCAAAACTTCTATCAAAAGAAACAGCAAGGCCAGTGAAGTCAAGAAACAACCCATTGCGAATACGAACCTGAAAGGATATTCCGGAAATCTCAGATAGCCCAGCTTGACGTCTGATCTCATGCTGTATAACGCTCGATTTACCATCTCGACCGACATGATGCCAAACACGGTTACACCCAAAGCCAACGATATAACGTCGCAAACAGTCTTTAGAACTCGGCCGAATTTTTGATGAAGCAACGTTACCGTAACATGACTTCTCTCATAGGTCGTCAAAGGCAGAGCCATGGAAATCAATACAACCAAAGACATGGAATTAAACTCGTAACTATCAGGAACTGCTTCATTAAACAAATTCCTCATGGTTACATCCGCTGCCACAAGCACCATCATAAAGAGCAGCGGGAAAGCCGACCATTGGAAAACACCCCTTATTGTCTTTTCTACAACCTTAATGATACCGTCCATTTATTTCACCTTCAATGTATAGAGAATACATCTCTCCAATTACCGGAGGGACCACTCTTTATTCCTTATAGAGACCCGGCAGCTTCATAATAACCGGCCGTCCCATTTCCTTCATGATCTTAACATAGGCTTTATACACCGCTTTGGCGGGTCTCCCTTTCGCCTCATTTTCATCGATCCACTTCTGCCACACCGGCAGGAACTTCTGGGCCATCTTATCGATTTCTGCTTGGGACAGTTCAATCACTTTGGTCCCGGATTTTTCCCAGGCCGCTTTGCCCAATCCAGTTTTTTCGTCATGCACTTTAGCAATTTTCATGGACATCTCCCTGCCGATCTTTTTCCACTTCGCCTGGATATCCGGAGGGATTTTGCTCCATACCTTATTGTTAACGCCAACAACAAGGCCATAGCCGCCTTTTATGTCGCACTGCCAGGCATACTCACATACCTCGGGCCATCTCCATCCATGACTCGTTGCAAAGAAATTCCCCATGGACCCATCCAGCGTACCCCTTTGTAAAGCGGTATAAACATCAGGATATCCCATCTTGATAGGGATAGCGCCCAGCTGTTTGAACGCACCAAACATCATGGGACCACCTGCAAAGAACTTCATGCTCTTGAAATCTTCAATCTTGTCTATCCTTTTCTTGGCGGTGAATAACTGATTGACCGCACAGCTCCAATAGGCGATCAGTTCAAAATCTTTGTACTCATTTTTAAAGTAACCCTCGTCGTATAGCTTCCAGAATACGTTGGTTCCCACCTCGGCGCTTTTCCATACAAATGGGTACTCCACAAGACTGGTGAGAGGAAGTTTGTCGGATTCGTATGCAACGGGGACACAACCCGATATATCAGACAAACCATCCAACACCATTTCGTAATGTTCCAATATTTTCCCCAACGCTTGTGCCCCATAGAATTGGATTTTGATGGTGCCATTACTGGCCTCCTCCAGTTTCGCGCAAAGTTCTTTCTCATAGGGAGGAAACCAGTGGACAGTGGAAAACCAGGAGCTGTACTTGAGCGGACTGGAGAAAACCATTTTTTTATCATCTGCGGCACCGGAGCCCATAGGGAACAAAAAGCCTAAAACAAGAATTATTGCAAAACTGAACATTAGACAGGTTTTTTTTTGACTACGCATAACACTCTCCTTGTCATAGTATCTCATTTATCTCGAATTCTTAACCCGTCCCCACGCAGAGCATGGGAACGAGAAAGCATGCAGAACATGGGAACGAGGAAACGTCCTACGTATGTTCCTGGTGATTGCTCCTAATTCTCATAGAGACCCGGCAGCTGCATCAGAACCGGCTGTCCCATTTCCTTCATAACCTTAACATAGGCCTTATATAGTTTTTTGGCGGGTCTCCCTTTCGCCTCATTTTCATCGATCCACTTCTGCCACACCGGCAAGAACCTCGCGGCCATCTTCTTTATTTCTCCTTCGGGCAATTCAATCAATTCACTCCCGGTCTTTTTCCACATCACGACACCTTTTTCTACAGTTGCGTCGTACGCTTTGGCAATTTTGAGAGACATCTCCCTGCCGGCCTTTTCCCAGGCAGCCTGAATATCAGGGGGGATTTTGTTCCATACATCCTTGTTAACCGCATTCACAAGGCCAAAGCCGCCGGTTATGTTGCACTGCCAGGCATACTTGCATACTTCAGGGTACCGCCATGCCTTGACCATTGAATATATGGGTCCTACCGACCCGTCCAGTGTACCCCTTTGTAACGCCGTATAGGTATCGGGATACCCCATCCTTATGGGTACGGCATCCAGCGCCTTGAACATGCTATACATCACGGGACCGCCTGCCAAAAACCTCAACCCCTTGAAATCTTCAACCTTGTCTATCTTTTTCTTGGCGGTGTATAGCTGATTGGCCGCACAGCTCCAATAGGAAAGCAGTTTGAAATCTTTATACTCATCCTTAAAGAAACCCATATCGTACAGCTTCCAAAACACACTGGTTCCCACCTCTGCGCTTTTCCAAACAAAGGGGAACCCCACAAAACTGGAGAGAGGAAGTTTGTCCCCTTCGTACGCAATTGGGATAGCCCCCGCGATATCCGACACGCCATCCAATACCATTTCGTATTGTTCCAACACCTTCCCCAAGGCTTGTGCTCCATAGAATTGGATTTTTATGGTGCCGTTACTGGCCGCTTCAAGATTCTTGCACAATTCTTTCTCAAAGGGCGGCACCATGTGGACGGTGGAAAACCAGGAGGAGAACTTGAGCGGACGCTTGAAAATCATCTTTTTATCTTCTGCTGCTACAGCGTTGGTCATAGGGAACAACAATCCCAAAGCAAGCATTATTGCAAAACTGAAAACGATACCGATTTTTTTCCGATTACCCATGATACTCTCCTTTTCTAAAAATATGAGACTTCAATGTCTCATAAGCTTTTGTACAAATGGCCCTGAAGTTATCCCTTACGCGATTGCCTTCCATGTCTTAAATTGTGCCTTATAATCCTCCAACTCGTTAGGAGAAAATTCATCAGGCCATTTGGACTCATTTCTTGTGAAAATTTGAGGCAATTTGGTCCCTTGCGCCGCTATTCTCATGAGCCCTGCAAAGTCTCCCTCGACCAATCTGATATTACCTGCCATAAACGCCTGTATAAACACCTCTTTGCCAGTCAAAACCCTTTTCCATACTTCATAATTGCCGGTAACGCACCAGGTTGCCTTTTTCCTTGTCTCCTCAGTTGCAAGACCAAAATCATCCTCTACCAGTACACCGTTCTGCACTTCATTTAGAATGCCGACGGGGGCATCTATACCCAGTGATTTTTCTGCCTGAATTTCAAAAACATAGACGCCGTTTACGATCTTAAAGGCCCTCTCGAATTGTGGGTCCTCCCTGAAAACTGCCGCCGCTTTTTTCTGCCATTCCGGGGTCAAAGCATAAAGTGTCATATCCCTGTTTCTCCTCTGGTTTTGTTTTATTAATCTTGATGTGAAAAAGTTACCGTAAACACTTCTTAGGTTTGAAAAGGATAATAGGACCTGGCCATGTCCAATCGAGCCAGTTGAGAACCGCCTTCCCAAAGTTGAATGATTTTGACATCCCGCAAATATTTTTCCAGGGGCATCTGCTGGGTAAATGCTACAGCGCCGCACAGCTCCATGGCCTTATTCAGTACCGTAATGGCCGTATCAGAAGACATCACTTTTGCACCGCTCGCTTTTCCGGACAAATAGGGTTCTCTCCAGGGGCCGAATTGCTCAGGCTTATCAAACATCCTTGCCACCTGTATATTGTAGGCCCTCGAAGCTTCAATGGCGATAGCCATGTCTGCCAGTATGCCTGCATGCATGGATTGTTCTCTAACCGGTTTGTTTCCGGCCTTTCTTTTCTTTGTGTACTCCAGCGCTATTTCAAAACCTGCTTGTGCGGCGCCAAGGGCCATCGGGGCACTGAGGAACCTCGCCGCGGCAAGTGCATCCCGCCAGAGTTCAGCATCCCGGCCAGGGCCGGCAGCCCGGTATTTCTTCGGGACCCTTACGTTGTCATATTTGATCCAACCGTTGAAATCCGTAAAAATCATCCCCATCTTCGGAATATTAGGGCCCGTAGAAAGGCCCTCCACATCACGCGGGTGATAAAGGAGGCAGATCCCTTCATCTCCCAGGGTCGGATCAGTGGTACAGACGGTCATGAAATATTCAGCTTCACCCGATCCACTTGGCCATAGTTTCGTGCCATTGATCACATAATCGTCCCCATCAAGTACGGCAGTGGTTCTGATTGTCTTCCCTTCCATGCTCTCATCAAGGATATTAGCACCGCCATGGGGTTCGGTCATGGCCAGGCATGCATGATGCATGTCAGGTCCGGTGAAAAGAGCGCCATAGTCCTTCAATACATCCATGTTAGGCGCCTTTGTGGCAGCAAGAAAAGCCCATCCGGGTACTAATGTGTCCATTAATAGACCACAGTCGCCTCTTGATAATTCCTCTATGCTCGGATAGAGGAACTCCATAATCCATGGCATGCCCACTCCATCAATTTCCGGCGGGAACAGACCCCTGACCTGGCTTAAGTCTACTAATTCCTGATGAAGTTCATCCTTTGTCTTCCTTCCCAGCGCTGCATCCCTATGGAATCCCCCTTCCAAATCCAGCCGCCGGGGCCATACCTTCTCCTCCATTACGTCACGAAGCACAGCCGCCTGCATCAGGGATCCTTCCGGAATACCGAGATATTTTTTCTTAAGCAATTCCAAATCCATGTTGTATTCTCCTTCTCTTAAATTACATTAATAAACTTCCCAGCAGGGCACACAGAGGCACTGCTTTTTTCCCAAGCAATCCAAACTGCCCTTCAAAAAAGAGCTTTTCAGTGAAGATCATGGTTTGTCTGAACTCGCCCCGCATTAATGCGAGAATCGTCTTTGTATCCGCAAACCACCGGCAATCTTGCTCCCTAAAGGTTGTCAGGCCCACACCACCGGAAAATTTCCCCTCAGATACCACAAAATGTAGTTTTAACGGTGTGTCAAATGTCTCAAAATTGGCAACAAATTTTTTCCTCGGCAAGTCCTTAACCACTTCGTCGAGATAGGATGCAACACCTTCCGATCTTTTAGACACACCCTCCCATATAATTTTGGTGAGCGTTTCAAATATTTCCGGAGAGTCCACCCCTATTTTTACCAAATCACTTTCTTCAAGTTTCAGGAATATCTGGAGCAATACGCCGGGATATTCATTCATCGATTCTTCAACACCATTTTCTTCTATCTCACCCAAAAGGGCTGGCAATCCGGCTTCCACATCTTCTGGCGCCAAATCCATTATTCTCTCTATCAAATCGTTCGGCATTTCAGTTTCCTCCTTTCACACCTCAACAGTACGAAAATCAGGCCTTCGTCACTTTGCAGGCTATGGCTCTTTGTTGAATATTCCCCACAATCGGTTCGTAAGGTCCATGCTCCATGGACAACAGGGCATTTATATTTGAATCAAAAGCGCCATGCTCGGGAGCCGGTTTCTCAGGAAACCACCACCCATGGGCAGCGCCGACTGTATTCGGAAGCATGGTATCAACCAGTTTTGCCCTGAACGATATGTATTTGTCTTTATACTTTTGCTCTGCTATTTGAAGCTTAACCCAATCGCCGTCGCTGATTCCCAATTTAGCCGCCGGATCAGGATGTATCTCTAGAATGGGGTCAGGGTGCATCTTTCGTTGTTTTTTTATCTGCCTGCCTTCAGTATGCTGAAAGCCTGCCAGTCTGATGTGCATATACGTAAACGGGTATTCCTTGAAAATCTCAGGACTGGTTACCGGGCTCTCGGGATTTTCCCGAAAGGTCGGGAGAGGCTCGGTTCCGATGACGTCAAGGATCTCAGAATAAAATTCAAACTTTCCACTTGGGGTTGCAAAACCAGGGACACTTTTTTCATATCTTTTATAGTTTCGCGGAAATTCTATTCGGTGATCCGGCATATGACACATGTCATCAAATGTATTTCCCAGGTATCTAAGCCGCCAATCAAGCCAGTCTTCAACATCTTCCCAGAAAACTTCACCACGACCCATCTTTTTGCCGACCTCGATGATCATTTTCCTGTCATCCCAACACTCGCCTTGGGGCTCTATTATCTTTCTGTGCGCAATTGCATAATTATAGGGCTCTTGAAATGAACCAACAATATTATCTATCTCCGCATATGTGGCAGCGGGAAGGACATAGTCGGCAACCTCGGCTGTAGGCGTCATGAAATAATCGGAAACAACCACAAGCTTAAGCTTCTTCAGCCCCTCAAAGACCATCCGACTGTCCTGATCGGATACCACTAAATTATTTGCAACGATCCAGGCCGCCCTGGTGCGCCCATCATGCATACCCCTGATACAGGTGGGCATGTCACACATACTGATCACATGCATCATTGGATATTTTCCAAAACCAAAGAATTTATTTTCCTTATTGGGCGAGGCTCTCAGACTCATACGGGTAGAATATGAGTGGTAAAAATATTTGGCATTAAATGTCCTCAAATACGGAATATTCCCACCCGGAACATCGACATTGCCGCATAGTCCAATCAGGCAGGCCATGGCCCGGGCATTCTGGGACGAATTTATCTGCTGGGCAGCCGAACCGGTTCGTGCATAGAGGGCGGCAGGAGGCGTTTTTGCGTAAAGCCTGGCTGCTGCAATAATATCTGTTTCGGATAGGTCAGTAATCTGAGAAGCCCACGCCGGTGTGAACCTCTGGGTATGCGCCTTCAAGCTGTCAAAACCCACTGTCCAGTTTTTTACAAAATCTTTATCATAAAGTTCCTCGTTGATGATCACATTGATCATCCCCAACCCCAGAGCGGTATCGGTTCCAGGCTTGATTTTCAGCCATAGATCAGCCCTCTTTGCCATAGGGATTGCCCTGGGATCGACAACAATCAATTTGGCGCCGGCGCGAACTGCCTCCCTGATATCATGTGCCTGGGCCGGGCAGGTTAAATCCACGTTGGCGCCCCAGAGCATTATCAGCTTTGATTTGCTGTACTCAGCACAATATTCATAGGCGAGGGTTTCCCCGGCTGTTGCAAAATCAGCGGTTGCCTGGGGGATGATACAGGTGTAACGTCCCCAATGGGTCTGGGGAGTATCGAAAAATTTCTTTCCAATTTCGCACGCTTGGTTTCCTATTTGTTTTTGCCCGGAACCTGTTGAGAGGAATATGGTTTCCGAACCGTATTCATCTGTTACCTCATTCATTTTGGCAGCGATTTCTTCTATGGCCTGGTCCCAGGAAATTCGTTCCCATTTTCCCGATCCTTTTTCACCCACCCGCTTTTTCGGATAAAGTACCCTGTCGGGATGATTCACAAGATCGGGTATTGTTCTTCCTTTTATACATGTCGCACCTTCAATGCCCACCAATTCACCATCAACAACTTGTCCCGTCAGGTGGCATTTCTGATGGCACCTCAAACACAAAAATTTACCATCCGGGCTAATCTTACTTTCCATAATTTCGTATTCCTCCTTGCGTACGGTTAAGAACTTGCGACAGTCTCTCTGCTCAACTCATGCAACGCGCATGCCAACCGAATCAGTATTCTAACTGCTTGAAAATTGAATAACTTTTGAATCTGCTGTTGCTGTGAAAATGGGGTTTGACATTATAAGGTCACACTAGAGTCCGTATTCGGACATCTTTCTTGACATGCATTTGGCGGCCGTGGTAATTAACACTGAGAGCCCCGGGGAGAATAAAACCCTGAGTGAATCAAAAGCAAAATGGAAATTTGAGGTAGTCACCGTGGAACAAAAGGCGCCTGAATTGTCTGCCGCTCAATTGGAATTTTTAGCAGGGATACACGCCCTGGGGAAAACAATTACCATTGAAACAGCGAAAGCATTGCCCCCGCTCGATTCGGGTGAGCTGTTGGACTTGATTGACCTCTTCCCTGAACTGAAACCTAAAGAACGAAACGGTAACAAAGAAATCAGATTGCCGCCTGATTTTCCCGAAAGCCTGATCCGGAAATTTGGGGAAATTCGTACTCCTGCGTGGGTATCCATGATGCTGGATAAGCTCAATGACTTGCACTGCATTGACCAGATATCCCCCGAGATACACGCAATTCTTTTGGCCGAATGCGATAGAATCAAAGAAGCCGCTCAAATTAACAACAGGCTTGCGCAGGTAGCGTTGGAGAATCATTCCCATATTGAAGCACTTAAATATTCCCGCCGGGCCCTCATCCAACTGGGTTCTAATCTTGGAAGCCGTGGAAACGATTCCCTGTTTATTTCCGCAGCCTTGGAGTTATCCAACCTTGCGGTGTCTTTGGGGAAATATCTCAATGAAATGCCACAAATCTTAGAAAAGGCAAAAGGAATATCGAATCGTTTAGGCGACAAACGTTCTACAGCACTCCTTGAACTGCATATGGGCCGGGTCTATTTTTTTTCCAACAACCTTTCGAAGGCATTGGAATTTTTTGCCTTGGGAGAGATGGCTGTAAAAAACCTGGGCGACGATGATATTCTTGAGCAGGCAAGCCAATTTCTTGCCCTTTACCACCATACGAAAGGTAATTTCGGGAAAGCCATGGAGTATTTCGAACTTGCGTTGATCCGTCTTGGATCGCAAAAGGTAAATGCTTTGGCTGATCCTTCCAGTGTCATATATATGGGATTGACTTCGGCCTACCTGGGCCAATTCCAACGAGCCATCGGTTTGCTCGACTTCAATTGGCGTCTCACGAAAGGTCACAGCCCTGTCTCACCCATCATCAGGGCTATCCTGGGGACCGTGTTGGTGGTAAGCGGAAATAGGGAGAACGGGTCTTTTCATCTCCAAATGGCGCATAAAGAAGCCTTGTCTGATCGCAACTTTCTGGGGGAGTATTTTGCCGTTGGCGGGCTCGCGTATTACCACCTCATTGAAAACCGCCCCAATGAAAGCCGTGATATGCTGACACAGCTCCAGGCAAGAGCAATAAAGCATGGAATGCTGGGACGGTTTTGGTCCCCTTGGACGCTTGAGATGCTTTTTGAATTAGAGAAGCTCGGTTACACGCCAATTCCCGGATATGAATTCGAAAATCTTCTGAGTGTCATCATGGATACGCCCAATGCACATCTCCGGGGCCTGGCGTTAAGGCTTAATGCAGAGAAAAAGTTACACCAGGGGATAAGCATGGATTCCATTGAGAAGGATCTCCTGGCCAGTGAAACATTGCTCAAATCCACGGGGGATCTGTTTCAAGTGGCAAAGACCAGGATAGCGCTTGCCACGCTGAAGCTCAGCCAGGGCAATCAAAATGAAGCCCTTGTTTTCGCGCAAGAAGCCCGGCAAGGCTTGTCCGGCGCTTTGGATGTATTCTTTCCGGATGGGCTCAGGTTTTTATTGGATGATCACCTGTCCGATACGGAGGACACCGACCACCTGTCGATACTTGCAGGTCTTTTTTATGAAATGGCCAAGCAATTACTCGCCCGACCAAGCCTGCAATATGCCATGCAATTATTGGTATCAACAATGAACCGGTTTCTCGGCGCCGAGCGAGGCGCTCTCTTTTGGTCTGCTGAAGGAAAATCCAAAAGCCTTGAATTGACCGCATCGCTTAATTTGAGCAAAAATGAGGTTTCCGGCGAGAGTTTTGACGCCAGGATGAGGTTGGTTTTGAAATCCCTTCGTGAGGGCAAGCCCAGTATTTTCCGAACGCGCCATGCCCTCCTCTGTCTCCCCATAAAGGTAGAGGGCTTAGGCGCCGGAGTACTTTATTGTGATAATAGCTATTTTCCCCACTGCTTTGATTTCTTGAGCGAGCCGGTGCTGGAGCGTGTTATGACGGAAACATCAAAGCACCTATCCTGGCTGAGACACTATCACCAATTGTTGGATCAGAAAGAAAAATGGCGGGTGAAAGATTTAAACAATAAGTTGGAACGGATCGGACAAGATATCAAGTTCTCAAGTCCAATTATGCGAAAGCTGTTGGAACAGGCAGACCGGATTGCCACCTCGGAGGCTACCGTATCTATCCAGGGGGAGACCGGGGTCGGCAAAGAGCTTTTGGCGAAAAGGATCCACAACATGAGTCGTCGTGGAGATGGACCATTTGTGACCATAGATCCATCAACTATTCCTGAAAATCTTTTGGAAAGCGAACTCTTCGGTTATGAGAAAGGGGCTTTCACCGGCGCAAATCATCAAAAAATCGGCCGTATGGAGGCCGCACACCAAGGGACACTTTTCATTGATGAAATAGGCGAGATTCCACAAGCGCTTCAGGTTAAATTCCTTCGTGTATTGGAAGAACAAAAATTCCCGAGAATTGGGGGCAAAGCTCAGATCAGCATAGATTTTCGTTTATTGGTTGCGACCAATCGTGACCTGAAAAAGGAGGTAGAGAAAGGCAGGTTCCGCAATGATCTTTACTACCGGATAAATGTCGTTCCATTGAAGTTGCCTGCTTTGCGGGATCGAACTGAAGATATCGTCATGCTTGCAGAGTATTTCCTCGAATATTACTGCAAAAAAAATATGACCGGGCGGATCGCATTAAACGCTGACGATAACGCGAAGCTCTGCGCCTATGCCTGGCCTGGTAATGTTCGAGAACTAAAAAACGTGATGGAACGAACCGCCTTACTGGGTTCCTCCGAACACTGGGAGTTCTTATCTCAAGCCAAACCCAAAGCTACCTTTGATGATATATTTGCCGATGATGTCACACTTGATGAATTGCAGCGTCGTTACATCCGGTACACGCTGGATAAAACCGGCGGTAAAATGGGTGGGTCGGGAGGTGCTGCCGAGTTATTGGGTATGAAAAGAACGTCGCTTTACGCTCGAATGAAAAAACTGGGTCTTTCCCCGAAGCAATGACACAGTGTGTTTGAATGAAAAATGCCCAAAACCCTTGACTTTACATACCCCTTTGTTTACAAATATCCCATGCAAGAGGCTAATGAAATAAGAACTTCTTTGAAGCGTGAATATGTTTTATATTCAAGCGCTATGGCCTTTTATGAAAAGGCCCTAAAGGAGTTTGAGAAAAAACACCAAATAACCACTCAAGCTTTCCTGGAAGGGTTTGAGTCTGGCCGGTTGGGAGATGACGCCGATTATTTTGACTGGTATGCCTTTGCAAAACTTCTCGCCCGTTGGCGGAAAGCTCATTCTGCCATTCGTTCGGCAATACAGTGATACAACAATTTGTATCAGACATTGAAGAGTCCATTGATTCTTCCTCTATTGTCCTATCCTCAAATATCCAAAAATATTTCGGACCTGCGGAAGAAACGGTCTATTTAAAAGGCAATCTTGTAATCATAGATTCCTCAATTTTGGAGATCGCTGTATTTGCCTCCAAATCCCGTGGCAAGTTATCTATCGATAAATACAGATTGCACTATAGAGATAGCACTGAGAAGATGATATTCCGTTACGACAATGCCCCACATCATCCTGGATTAGACTCCTACCCTCATCATAAGCATATCCCTGATAAATTAATTTCCTCAACCATGCCCACCCTGAAAGATATTCTAAATGAGATAAGTGTTTTTATACTTGAAAAGCAAACCCCAACCCATCCACAACCGTAAATAGCGCGTAACGCGCGAGGTTCTCACCTCCCTTCAGACCTTTCTTCCCGATTGTCGTTATGGGGACACCCAAAGCCATTATTCCGACACATGTGGGGTGCGTGAAAAACGCAATTGGATGATTTATTAATTAATTGAGTATGTTAAGCAAATCAAACGTGCTGGTACACATTTTGCACTGTCTCTTCTCCAAACACTTTTGAGCGCTTCAAATAGCGCTCATCTAATCTTGTTTAAAATTCTGTCGTAGCTCTGAAAACAACTTAAGGTAGGCTTGACCCCCGGCGAACACGTGGTTGAGATCAGCAAAGCCAAGAGGAGAAATTTCATGATTTATGGCGCATACAATTGCTACCAGCAAGCCATCAAACCGTTGAACCTGTATTATAAAGCGCTCGGGCACATCAGTGCTCTGCCGTTTCCCCCCCCTCAACAAAACCCGCATGGGGAGGCACGACGCCCTGGTATCCGTCAAACCGCAACCGGCTTCGGTTGGACTACCTCACCAAGCCTGCTGTGCGATCGCGCCGATTGATGACCATCTAGCATTAAGGAGAAAATTATGAGTGAAAAGTATTTAATAGTCGGTGGTGTTGCCGGTGGCGCATCAGCTGCTGCCAGATTAAGAAGGTTAGGCGAAGAAGATCAAATTATAATGTTTGAAAAAGGGCCGGATGTATCATTCTCAAACTGTTGCCTGCCTTATCATTTAAGTGGTCAAATCAAAAATGCGAAAGACCTCGTGTTGGTGGACCCCAGAACATTCAGAGGACTACTCAATATTGACGCACGGATCAATAATGAAGTTATATCAATTGATAGGGAAAAAAAAGAGGTTGAAGTAAAGAATCTCATTAACGGTGAAACCTATAAAGAGTCTTACGATAAACTTATTCTATCACCCGGGGCGAATCCTATTATACCACCCATTCCCGGCATAGAAAAAGCCAATGTTTTTACCATAAGAAATGTAGTTGATATTGAACAACTGAATAATTTCGTCAAAAAGGTAAAACCGTCAAGAATAACGGTTATCGGCGGTGGTTTTATTGGTATTGAAGTGATGGAAAACCTTGTTGAAGGCGGTCATAAAGTATCTTTGGTCGAAGCGCTTCCACAAGTGCTTAATCAGTTTGATTATGAAATGGTTCAGGTTCTTCAAAAGGAGATCATTGATAATGGCGTTGAATTGGTTGTGGGGGATAAAGTTACTGCATTCGACACGAATAGGGTGATATTGGAATCAGGAAGAGAGATTACTTCAGAAGTTGTTGTAATGTCCATAGGCATTAGGCCTGAAACAAGTTTGGCAGAGAAAGCAGGTCTTGATCTTGGAAAAACCGGCGCCATTAAAGTAGATCCAAATTTTCTGACCAACGATCCTGATATCTATGCAGTCGGTGATGCAATTGAGGTTTATAATTCTTTAACACAGGATAAATTCAAACTATCACTTGCCGGTCCCGCCCTGAAGCAGGCACGATCGGTTGCTGATCATATACACGGTCGATTAATCAACAATACCGGCTATATTGGATCTTCGGTCGTAAAAGTGTTCAGCTACAAT
>Ga0233431_1003625_pt1 | contig 18052 bp, 13 predicted proteins | sample SI_118_April2016_FD_179867 | JGI IMG/M metagenome (GOLD analysis project Ga0233431, IMG submission 179867) | Seawater microbial communities from Saanich Inlet, British Columbia, Canada - SI_118_April2016_200_MG | ecosystem: Environmental > Aquatic > Marine > Inlet | place: Canada: British... | reverse complement strand
ACCGGAATGTAATATTATTTAATAGGGGACTGCGTCCCGGGCACTAGTCTGATAGATTCTTCAGTCTACCCGCACAAGGTGTTGCACGACCTTGCGCTGATTTACCGGGATCACCTTAGAAGTAAGGCGCAAAGACAGAAGGCACAAAGTTATTATATAACGGGGGATCAAAAATGAAAAATTTACGGATTGTCTCTCTTGTTGTTTTGGCAGCTCTATTCATTTTCGGAGGCACCGTTTTTGCCCAGGATGAAGGTTCCGGCAAAAATAAACTGAAAGTAGAAGAATCCGCTTTTTGCACAAAGATAAAAAATCATGATCCGGAGGGTGAAAGCGAAGTTTTTCCTGCCGATGTCGGAAGGGTCTATTTGTGGATGACTGTCTCCGGAGCGGAAAAGCCGGCTAAGATCAAACATGTCTGGTACTATGGAGTGAAAAAAATGCGTGAGATCTCCCTTGATATCGAATATAAGAGGACACGCACCTGGAGCTATAAAAATATACTGCCGCAATGGGCCGGTGACTGGCATGTTGAAGTTCTCGACGAGAACGACAAAGTTCTGGAACGGTTATCGTTCAGAGTTACCGAATTACCGGGTGAATGACCGTCATGTGTCACGGGCGGTTCATATTCCCGATTCCTTTGAAAATGACATTAGCTGAGCGGGAACGTGAATATTTTGCTGCCTGATGACTCGGCCGCTGTTCCCGTTAATAATGTTCGCTCATGTAGCATATCCTCATGTATCCTCACCGCGTTACGCTGGCATTACGCCTGTTCAATAAAATCATACAAATAAAGAAACCGAAGAAAATGAATGAAAATGCGCTGAGAAAAAAAATTCTGGAGACGATTCGATCGACGGGCGGAAGAAAGCTCAGACGCCGTGAGCTGTATAATCTCATCAAAGTGAAAAGCCTCCCCTATGAGGATTTCAAATACACTATGACCGAGCTTGAGAAACTGGGCGCGATTGTCCGGCTGAAAGGGCGGACGTTCACTCTGCCAGAGGGTGAGGCGCCGAGTGCCGGGATCTTTTCGCTCACGAGGAACGGCAACGGATATGTTGATTTTCGCGATAAAGATTCCGTATTCATAAAAAGCATCAATATCGGCGAGGCCATGTCTGGCGATACCGTTCTTGTGCGAATTTTTAAACGTAAACGAAACGATGATTTTCCGCAGTCCGGAGAAATTGTCAAAGTTGTCGAACGGTCTACGAAACCTGTTGTCGGCATATTTAAACGCCAGCGCAACTCTGCATATCTTATCCCGGAAGGGGGCGCATTCCCCGGTAATCTCCCGGTGATTAACAGTGAAAATTCCGATGCCGAAGACGGTGATCTTGTGGTCTGCAGGATCGGAATGCCGGCGAAAGGTTTTTCGCAGCCGGTGTGCGAGGTAATCGAGGTGCTCGGCGATCCCGACGCTCCGGGCGTCGACGTCCTTTCGATCGCAAAACGGTATGAGCTCAACATCGAATTCCCCGAGGATGTTCTTCGGGAATGCGAAAATATCCCGGCGGACCTCGATCCCGAAGTGTTTGAGCACCGCATGGATATCCGCGATGTTGTGACGTTTACCGTGGACCCCGACGACGCGAAAGATTTTGACGATGCCATCTCCATATCGAGGCTCGATGAAGGCGGATATGAGCTTGGAGTGCACATAGCAGATGTTTCCCACTATGTAAAAGAGGGCACGGCGCTCGATACCGAGGCGCAGGCACGCGCGATGAGCTGTTATCTTGTGGACCGCGTTATCCCCATGCTTCCCGAGCGGCTCTCGAACGACCTGTGCAGTCTTATTCCGAACACTGACCGGCTGACAAAAAGTGTGTTCATTACACTCGACAAAACCGGAGAAATTAAAAATTCGCGGGCTGCGAATACCGTCATACATTCTGATATGAGGCTGACATATTCTCAGGTTCAGTCGTTTCTGGACGGTGACGATTCAAACGGCGCGGGCGATATAACGACCGTGACCGGGGAGGCGCTCAAAATATTTTCCGAGCTGACCGACCTGTTGATAGAGCTTCGGAACAAGCGCGGCTCGCTCGATCTGGAGCTTCCCGAGGCGAAAGTTATACTCGACGAGAGCGGCAAACCTGTCGACATTGTGAAATACGACCGTTTCAAATCGAACAGGATGGTCGAGGAGGCAATGCTCCTTGCGAATACTGCAACGGCACAGCTGCTTGCGGGCAGAAAGGCACAATTTCTGTATCGTATCCATGATAAACCGGATATCGAACGGCTCGAATCGTTCGGCGAAAACGCAAACATGCTCGGCTATTCTTTCAATATGAAAAAGGCCGCAAACCAGAAATACATTCAGAAATTTCTCATTTCGATTCAGGGCACGTCGATTTCGAGAATGATGAGCACGCAGTTTCTGCGGTCGATGAAAAAGGCTGAATACAGCCCGGAAAATATTGGTCATTATGGTCTGGCGCTTGAAAAATATGCTCATTTCACCTCGCCGATAAGGCGGTATCCGGACATTATCGTGCATCGAAAACTCGATGAAAGCGTTAAAAAGCATATTAAAGGGCCCCGCGAAAACAAACTTATGTATTATAAATATCTCGGAGAGTATATCACGAACCGTGAGATAATTATTGATTCCGCCGAACGCGACAGTATTAAGATGAAAAAAGCGGAATTTATGGGCGGGCACATCGGCGCAGAATTCGACGGCACTGTTTCGGGCATTATCCCGAAAGGAATATTTGTCGAGCTGGACACCTATTTCATCGAGGGATTGATCCATGTCACCGACCTCGAGGATGATTATTACGAGATGGAACCGAACGGCGTTACCATGACAGGGCGCAGCACGGGGAACAGTTTTAAGATCGGCGACCGTCTGAAAGTGTTTGTCGCAACCGCCGATAAAGAGCGCGGCGAGGTTAATTTCATGCTGATAAACCGGCTGAAAAAACAGAGCGGCGCAGGGCGGAAATCATAGAAGACGGTTCCGGGTTTTGGAATTTGTTCTTAAATGTAATATATTGTAGATGGAGCGGATAAAGGGGGTAGCACCCCCGGGTACTTGTCTGAGAGATATGTGTAGTCAGCCAGCTCAAATATGCTTCGCTAATTTGAGCTGATTATGCCTAATCAATCGAGGATATAAAATAATAGCAGAGGACTCGGAGAATGCAGAGATAAGTCCCCTTCCAGGGGATTTAGAGGGATCCTGTACACATAATCAATTACTTTCTTGTAAGGACCGGAACACGTATATGATAAAATCCGATTCGCATTATGAATATGTCGGTTCGATACACATTCATTCCAATTATTCGGACGGGCTCAGGCCGATTCCGGAAATTGCGAAAATCGCCGAAAAAAGCGGGCTGGATTTTCTGCTTTTTGCCGATCATATGACGCTGGAGCCGCAAAAGATCGGGCTTGAGAAATGGTTCGGCCCGGTTCTTTCTATCATCGGCTATGAAATAAATGACGAGGATAATAAAAACCATTATCTCGCTTTCGGGCTCGAGGATGTGCTGCCTAAAACGCTTACCGCGCAGGAATATGTTGCGCAGGCGCATGAGCAGGGAGCGATCGGTTTTATTGCGCATCCGGACGAAAAACGGTCCGCGCTGCCGGATCATCCTCCCTATCCCTGGCTTGCCTGGGACGCCGAGGGATATGACGGGATCGAAATATGGAACCATTCCTCGGAATGGCTCGAACGGCTGACCCATACGAACAAATATCTGCGCATTCTGCATCCGCTGAGCTATCTCGAGGGGCCTCCCGAGGAAACGCTTGCCAGATGGGATAAGCTGAACAGAACTTCGGTCATGGCTGGGATCGGCGGAACTGACGCTCATGCGTATCCGTACCGGTTCGGCCCGATAACGGTTTATATCTTCCGGTATAAGGTGCTGTTCAAAGGGATCAGGACGCATGTTATTCTCGATCAGGAGCTTTCGGAGGATGTGACGGAATCGAAAAATGCCGTTCTTCAGGCATTGAAAAATGCGCGCTGTTTCATATCCAACCACCGATGGGGAGACGCCCAGGGATTTCAATTTAATGCCGTATCCGGAAACACGAAATGGATGGCTGGAGATACGGTCGAGGCCGATAGTGTCCGGTTTGTTGTGAAACCGCCTGCCGCCGGGGAAATATCGCTTTTAAGGAACGGGGAAATTGTTGCCGCTGCAAACGGCAAAGAATTATCTTATCTCGGGACCGTATCAGGCGCATACCGGGTTGAGATCAGACGTAAAGGAAAACCCTGGATCTATTCAAATCATATCAGACTTCAAAAGAAGAAATCATAAAAGAACAGTTAAGGATTAATAATGGATAACTGCTTAAACTGCACCGGCAACACCAGCGACGACTTTGACGACAAACCTCATGAAGAATGCGGTGTTTTTGCTATATACGGCCATCCGAACGCCTCGGAAATGGCGTATCTCGGATTGTATGCCCTTCAGCACCGGGGGCAGGAATCAGCCGGGATCGCAACCTCTGACGGGAAGGATGTGTATCATCACAAAGGAGTAGGGCTGGTAAGCGAGGTGTATTCGGATCAGGAGCTTTTCAAATATCTTAAAGGCAAAATCGCGATCGGACATAACCGATATTCCACCACAGGATCGAATAATCTCGCCAATGTTCAGCCGCTGCTTTCGGGAGACCGTGACGGGCCCGTGGCGATCGCTCATAACGGAAACCTTTCCAACACCCGCGAACTTTACGAAAAGCTTGTTGAGAACGGCGCAATATTCCAGACAACGCTTGATTCCGAGATAATTGTTCATCTCGCGGCTATGTCGAAAAAAAATACGTTCCGTGAACGGATCATTGACTCGCTGAAAAGCTTGGAGGGTGCGTATTGCCTTGTTATGCTGACAACCGACGGAGTGATCGCTGCCCGTGATCCGCACGGTTTCAGGCCTTTGTGCCTCGGGAAAGTCGGCGATGCGTGGGTGGTGACCTCCGAGACGTGCGCGATAGATATTCTCGGCGGCGAATATGTTAGAGATATTGAGCCCGGAGAAGTGGTCACGATCGATTCAAACGGCGTTTCCTCCTACAAACCGCTGGAAAAACAGGAAAAGGCCTTCTGTATTTTCGAGTACATTTATTTCTCACGGCCGGACAGCTATATTTTCGGACATTGTGTCGATAAAGTACGGCGTAAGATCGGGCGTACGCTGGCACGGGAATATCCCGTCGATGCCGATATCGTAATCTCGGTGCCGGACTCGTCGAACACCGCCGCGCTGGGATATGCCCAGGAATCGGGGATAAGATTCGAGATCGGGCTGATACGTAACCATTACATCGGCCGGACGTTTATTCACCCCAGCCAGGTGACACGGGAACACAGTGTGCGTATCAAATTCAATCCGGTCAAGGGCGTTCTTGAGGGGAAACGGGTCGTGGTTGTCGAGGATTCGATTGTTCGGGGAACCACGTTCAAGAAAATCGCAAAACTTTTGAAAGATGCCGGCGTAAAAGAGATACATCTCAGAGTCAGCTCGCCTCCGGTGATCTCACCCTGCTATTACGGCATGGATTTTCCGACCTCGGAAGAGCTTATGGCATCCCATAGAACTGTCGAGGAGATCAGGGAGTTCATCGGTATCGATTCTCTCGGATATCTTTCCGTTGAGGGTCTCCATAACAGTGTGCCGAATAAAGAGAATTCCTATTGCGACGCCTGTTTTACTTCAAATTACCCGACAAAACTTGCGAAAGATTCGAAAAAGAGCTGTCTGGAGAATTCCACGCCGAATTCCCATTTGATCGATGCAGCATCATTACGGTACAATAAATGATCATTATCGACAAACAATTGTGTGACGTATGCGGAACATGTGTCGGCGTCTGTCCTGCCGGGGCGTTGAATATTCACGGCTCCGGGCTTACATTTGATCCCGAAAAATGCACCGGTTGCTCGGCATGTGTCGCTATCTGTCCCCTGTGCGCATTGTCGGAAAAAGAATAAATTATGAAAATATCAGATACGTTTGACATAGTTGTAATCGGCGGAGGCCCTGCCGGATCCATGGCCGCTCTGAAAGCCGCCGGGATGGGTATGTCGGTCCTTCTTGCGGAACGCGACAATGTCATCGGAAGTCCGGTTCGGTGTGCCGAGGGTGTCGAACATAATGGGCTGACAGAGTTTTTCGAGCCGGATCCCAAATGGATATCATCGGTGATAAGCGGATATTCGCTCATTGCGCCGGACGGCACTGCTGTCGATGTGCATGTGGATGATAAAGGCTATATTCTCGAGCGGACCGTATTCGACCGTATGATCGCGGAACGCGCCGCGGCGGAAGGTGCGAATATCATGACCGGAACGGAAGCGACCGGCATGTCCGGATTTGAGGACGGCGTCCGCACGGTTGATCTCGTTAGCGGCACCCGTTCATGGAGTGTCAAGGCACGGACAGTTGTGGCTGCGGACGGAGTCGAGACGAGTGCTGCACGGTGGGCAGGATTGAAAACATGTACGGCGCTTCATGATATGGATACCTGCGCACAGGTTCTCGCCGCGGGGATTGATGTCGATCCGCACAAGTTCAGAATGTATTTTTCGAGTGAATTCGCGCCCGGGGGATATGCCTGGGTTTTTCCGAAAGGACCGGATACTGCAAATATCGGGATCGGAATATCGGGCGATAATGCGGATGAAAAGTCGCCGGTTCGCCATCTTGATGAATTTCTCGCTCATTATTTTCCCGGAGTGTCGATTGCGGGCAGAACGTACGGCGGGATTTCATGCAGCGGAGGTATTGACAAACTTGTCGCGGACGGACTCATGGTTGCCGGGGATGCAGCGCATTTTGCACATCCGCTGACAGGCGCAGGAATTGTCAACGCCATGATCTCCGGGAAACTCGCCGCCGAAACCGCCTATGACGCACTGAAAAAGGGAAACGCCGAAGAATCGGCCCTGAAAGCATATTCGAAACGGTGTGATGCCCGGATCGGAAAAATAAACCGCATGATTTACCGCATCAAAGAGGGCATATTCAGCATTCCGGACGCCAAAATGAATGACATTGCCCATGGGATCAAGAAACTTTCTCCGGAAAAACAAACGCCGTCCCGAATCCTCAGAACCTCATTCGTAAAACAACCCGCTCTATTGCGCCTGCTTCCCAAGCTCCTCTTTTGATTTTAAGTGTTCCGTGAGATCAACGGCTATATCACCGCATGGTAGACGTGCCCGGATTATTGCCGTATGTAATATGTGATATACGAAATGATTTTTTTTCACTGACTGACCGTTCAGTCAGTAAAAGATCGTTAATTTACACTGCTGCAACATATTGCGGCAATTTGACGGTTCCTTTAAAGTACAGAGTTGTCTCAGACAATTGCGGTGATTTTTTAATTTTCATTTTGTGCCTCTATGCTTTTTCTACGGTTGATCCCGCATAACAAACGCCGGCCGGAATCCTCAGAGCCTCATTCGTGAAACAACCTGCTCTCCTGCGCCTGTTGCCAAAATTAATATTTTAATTTAGTATATGGTGATCCCAATAAACCAGCCAGGATAGCGAAGCATCTTGAGCGGTCAGACAGCACAACTATCACAGACTGCTGTCTGAGGCGCAGCCTCCTCAGCGTCCGCTCGGCAGTTATAAATATATCTGGCGAAAACTATTGATAAAACATGGTATTTGTCGTAAATTATAAGATTGGTAAAATTTTATTAAAATGATAGAAAGGCGGACGGGATTATATGACAAGAATGGAGCGGGCGAAAAAGGGTGAGATCATTGACGATTTCAGAAAGATCGCCGCAATTGAAAATACAAGCGAGCAGGTTGTCTGCGATGGAGTTGCGAGCGGTGAAATTACGCTGTGCAACAGCAGTGTGCGGACAATCGAACCGATCGCGATCGGTAGCGGGCTCAGGATAAAAGTGAACGCCAATATCGGGACATCGTCGGATGCATCTTCCATCGACGAGGAGATCGAGAAAGCGTTATATGCCGTTGAATACGGCGCAGATATGATCATGGATCTTTCGACAGGCCCGAAAATTGTTGAGACCCGTCAGAAAGTTGTCGAGGCTGTCAAAGTGCCGATCGGGACTGTTCCGATCTATGAGGCTGGCGTCTGGGCGGCTAAAAACAGTGCGGGGCTTGTAAATATGGCCGCAGACGATCTGTTCCGGGTTATCGAGGATCAGCTTGCGCAGGGAGTCGATTTTATTACCGTGCACTGCGGAGTGACCCGTTCGGTCGTAGACCGTGTCCGCGAGCAGGGGCGGCTGACCGATATTGTTTCGCGCGGCGGAGCGTTCATGGTCGAATGGATGTGTCACAATGACAGGGAAAATCCGCTGTATGAGCAATATGACCGTTTGCTTGAGATTACAAAGAAACATGACGCCATTCTTTCGCTGGGTGACGGCCTCCGGCCGGGATGCCTTGCCGACGCGACCGACAGAGCTCAGATCAGCGAGCTTATCGTGCTCGGCGAACTGGTTGACAGAGCACGTGCCGCGGGAGTTCAGAGCATGGTTGAGGGGCCCGGTCATGTGCCGCTCAACGAGGTTGAGACCAACATCAAGATCATGAAAACGCTCTGCAAGAATGCGCCGTTTTATGTTCTCGGGCCGCTTGTGACCGATGTCGCGCCGGGATATGATCATATAACCTCGGCGATAGGCGGAGCGGTCGCAGGCATGAGCGGTGCGGATTTCCTCTGCTATGTCACACCGGCCGAGCATTTGTGCCTTCCCAACAAGGAAGATGTTAAAGTCGGAGTGATTGCCTCACGGATCGCCGCGCATGCCGGTGATATCGCGAGAGGATATCCGGGCGCACGCGACTGGGACGACAAAATGGGGAAAGCGCGGAAGAATCTTGACTGGGAAGCGATGTACAGCCTAAGTATCGATCCCGAACATTCACGGAGAGTACGGACCGAGAATCAACCGCAGGACGAAGAGCTTTGCACCATGTGCGGAGAATATTGCGCGATGAAAAAAATCGGGGACGTACTTGGTGTTACAAAAAAGTGACACATAAATAAAGAAATAATGACGAAAAAGGTTTGATGGAAAAAACGAACGACAGAGTAGCGCCTAAGGCATCGCTTGTGAACCTCGGCTGTCCCATGAATCAGGTTGATTCGGAGCGTATGATCAGCGGATTCATCGAGAACGGGTTCGAGATCGTTCCCGAGGAGGAGGCTGATGTTATTGTGGTCAATACCTGCGGATTCATCGAAAGCGCACGGGAGGAATCGATCGATACCATCCTCTCGATCGCGGAGCTGAAAAAGAACGGCAATCTCAAAGCGGTTGTTGCCGCGGGATGCCTCGCCGAGCGTTACAGAGACGATCTCATGAACGATCTTGCAGAGGTGGATGCCGTTATTGGATTGTCCGACGCGTCGCGGATCCCGGAGGTGTGCAGCGAGCTGCTCTCGTATAAAATGCCTGAAAAGAAACTGTACTCGCGGGCGTTGATCGGGTATCCCCATATGGCGTATCTGAGAATTTCCGAGGGCTGCAATCACAGCTGTTCATATTGTGCCATCCCCATGATACGGGGCAAATTCAGAAGCGTTCCCGAGGAGAAAGTGATTGCCGAGGCGCATGAGCTTGCCGGTCTCGGAATCAAAGAGCTGATCCTGATCGGTCAGGATACCACGTTCTACGGGAGAGACGGCGGAACGAAAAATCTCGCCGGGCTGCTTGAAAGGCTGAACGATGTGGATGGTATCGAATGGATACGGCTTTTGTATTCGCATCCGAGCCATTTTACCGATGATCTGATCGATGCGTATGCCGGGCTGTCGAACGTTATTCCGTATATCGATATTCCGCTTCAGCATATTTCCCGGAATATTTTGAAACAAATGGGACGGGGAGATTCCGCCGATAGACTGAGACGGCTTTTGGATACGCTCAGGGAGCGTATAGACGGACTGGTTCTCAGAACATCGATGATTGTAGGATTCCCGGGTGAAACAGCGGAGGATTTCAACGAACTTGCGGATTTTGTACGCGACTTCCGGTTTGAACGGCTCGGGGCATTCGAGTATTCCGCGGAAGAAGGTACACGGGCGGTCTCGTTTGAAAATACCGTCCCCGCCGAGCTTGCACATGAGCGGTATGAAACGATAATGGAAATTCAGAGCGGGATTTCCGCCGGATTTAACGAGTCGCTGATCGGTCGCGAATTCGATATGATCATTGATGAGCAAAATCCCGAATCCGGAGCCGCGGTGGGACGCACATATATGGATGCGCCGGATATTGACGGAAACATTTCGGTGGATAGCGGCGTTGAAGAAGGTGAGGCATTTTGCCGTGTGCGGGTTACGGGCGCGGATACATACGATCTCGCAGGAGAAATTGTGCGCAGCGGCGGCGAAACGGCCGGCTGAGAATCGGGGATATGGAATGGCAGGAAAAATTGAGGACATCTTCAGAACCGACAGAGCCGCACTCGCGCCGCTTGCGGGAGTGACGGATTCGTTGTTCAGAAAGATATGCGTCGGCTTCGGTGCGTGCCCGGTTATGACCGAGATGGTATCCTCCGAGGGTTATATCCGTACGAACGAACAGAATAAATCGACCGGACTTCTCCAATATTCCGAGTCGGAGCGTCCGATCGGATTTCAGTTTTTCGGAGCCAATCCCGAGGTCATGGCAGCGGCTGCGGAAAAAGCGCATGATTTAAAGCCGGATTTTATAGATATTAACGCAGGGTGCCCGGTAAAAAAAGTGATCTCGAAAGGCAGCGGTTCGGCGCTGATGCGTGATCCGCAGCTTCTCGCGAAAATTGTCGGGAAAGTTGCCGGTGTTTCAAAAGTACCTGTCACCGTGAAAATACGTTCGGGCTGGGACCATTCAAGTATCAATGCAGTGGAAGTCGCACAGCGGTGCGTGGATGTGGGAGCATGCGCGGTTATTGTCCATCCGCGGACGAGAAGTGAATTGTTCGGTGGACATTCGGACTGGTCGCTGATCCGCGAGGTCCGTGAGGCGGTATCCGTTCCGGTGATCGGTTCCGGCGATATAATCACCCATGAAGATGCTCTGAGAATGAAACAGGAAACAGGCATCGATCATGTTATGGTGGGCCGGAGTGCGATGGGTAATCCCTGGATATTCCGCGAGATAGCCGAATATCTGGCGGGGAAAAAACTGACTCCGCCGCTTCCGTTTGGAGAACGGCTGGATCTGCCGCTTGGGCATCTTGAGCAGCTCGCCGAAAATATACAGGAACGTTTTGCGGTATTTAAAATGCGGAAATTTTTCGGATGGTATTCGAAAGGAGCGATCGGCGGCGCGGTGTTCCGTCAGAATATTTTCAAAGATGAAACGATCGAGGAAGTGCGGAATACCGTTCTGAGTTTTAAGGAAGAACTTGAAAAACAACACGTTATCGGATAAACTTTATTTTACATGGTGATTTTATGACAAACAACAGCATACGGGATATTCTTGAGAAATGTAATTCGGGAGCGTTGAGCCTTGAGGATGCTGAAAAACAGGTGGAATCACACTTTTTCAGCGATCTCGGCTTTGCCAATGTGGATCATCACAGAAGCAAACGCCAGGGCTTCCCGGAGGTTATTTACGGCCAGAGCAAAACGACCGAGCAAATTGTGAAAATTGCGGAAAATATATCGCAGTATGAACACACCGTCCTCGCCACACGGCTTTCCGCCGAGGCGCTCGATGCCCTCACGGAACGCTTTCCCGATGGTGAGAAAAACGAAAGCGCCCGCACATTCGTTATCGGCATGCCTGAGCCGGATGTGGAAAATACGGCAGGCACGATCCTTGTGATCTCCGCGGGAACATCCGATCTTCCGGTTGCCGAGGAGGCTATCGTCACGGCAAAAGCAATGAGCAATCCGGTCGAGATCCTGAATGATGTCGGAGTTGCCGGGATACACCGGCTTTTGGCACGGATGGACCGCCTCAAATCCGCAAGCTGTATTATTGTCGCTGCGGGAATGGAGGGCGCGCTTCCGAGTGTTGTCGGCGGACTTGTGAGTGTCCCTGTTATCGCATGCCCGACAAGCGTGGGCTACGGCGCCTCGTTCAACGGGATCGCGGCGCTTTTAGGGATGCTTAATTCGTGCGCGTCGGGTGTGACTGTTGTAAATATCGACAACGGTTTCGGCGCCGGATATGCGGCAAGTTTGATTAACAGGACCGGGGACGCTGAGCGTCATCTATAGTCTGATAATTTATAGATGATTGCCCGCTTTAAGGTCTGCGACCTTATGCTGGTTTTGCGGGATCAGGGTCTGCGACCCGGGCTAGAGAAGGAATACGTAGGGGCAAACCCCTGTGTTTGCCCAAAATAAATGGTGAATGTTGGCTTATTTTATTTCAAGACTTTTAGTATTTCAAAGGATTCAGATGTTGCAGCATATCATGGAGGAAGAATGAAGACAGCTTATATTGATTGTATGTTCGGTGTTTCCGGCGATATGATTCTGGGAGCGTTGGTATCATGCGGTGTGCCGCTCGGTACGCTGGTAGGGGAATTGGAGAAACTTAATGTCGACGGTTTTGAACTCCAGGAAGAAAAAGTTAACCGCAACGGGATCGAGGCGACCCACGTCGATGTGGTTACCCGCCACGAACATGTGCACCGTCATCTCTCCCACATTAAAGACATTATCGGCGCAAGCACACTTTCGGACAACGTGAAATCGCAGGCGGTCGGCATTTTTACCCGCCTTGCCGAGGCGGAGGCTAAAGTGCACGGCACCACTCCCGAACAGGTTCATTTTCACGAGGTCGGCGCGCTTGATGCTATCGTGGATGTTGTGGGCGCGTGCATCGGGTTCGATTATCTCGGAGTCGATACGGTCGTTTCCACACCAATTCATCTCGGAACGGGTACTGTGAAATGTGCGCACGGCATCATGCCTGTTCCTGTGCCTGCGGTCGTTGAGCTGACGAAAAACGTTCCGGTGGTACGGACGAGTCTGGACGGCGAAATGACAACTCCGACCGGAGCCTCGATTGTAACGTCGCTTGCCTCGTCATTCGGGACTCTCGACGGATTTACACCGGAGACGTCAGGATACGGCGCCGGAAAGAAGATACGCGAGGACGTGCCGAATGTGGTGCGTATTACTGTCGGAAGCGTCTCTGCGAAGGATGATGAGGACACCTCGGTGATTGTCGAGACGAATATCGACGACATGAATCCTGAGCTTTACGAGTATGTTTCCAAACGACTGTTCGGCGAGGGCGCGAAAGATGTGTACATGATTCCGGTATTCATGAAAAAGGGACGGCCCGGAACGCTGCTCAGCGTGCTGACCGATGAAGAGAAAAAGGACGCGGTTATCGATGTTCTGTTGAGCGAGACAACGACGATCGGTGTGCGTATCAGCGAGGTCAAACGCCGGAAACTGAAACGTGAAGAGCGGACAGTCAAAACCGGGTATGGTGACGTCCGTGTGAAAGTCGTTTTAGTGAACGGGAGCGAGCGAATTACTCCCGAATATGAAGATTGTGCGGTTATTGCAAAAGAGCAGGGAATACCGCTATTGAGCGTATATGAAACTGTGAAAAAGGCAAGCCTCGAATAATCTGCCGGGGGATTTTATATGTTGAAAAAACTCTGTGTTTTGACCGTACTGCTGATTCCCGCACTCGTGTCGGCGCAAAATAATGGTGATGCAGACCCGAATGCCGCGAGCGGTATCAGGTCAACCGCCACTTATATTGCCCAGAATGTCGAGAATTCCGAAGCCGCCGCACCCGAAGCCGCCGCGCCCGAAGTAGCTGTGCCGGAAGAACTGCCGCCTCTTCCCGATCCGGTAAGCTCGGTCTTAACAGAAAAACCTATTGAAAGCGGATTGAAAATCGGCACAGAGGTCATTCCGGAAAAGCCGGTAAGAGTACCGAGTAACGTCGATCCCCGAAACCTCAAAAGTGCCAGAAAGGACGATTCCGCACCGAATGAACAGGGTCAGCCGGCCGGAGAGGTTCCGCCGTCCGCACCATCGGAAGAGATAGCGCAGATCCCCCTTGAGGATCTGGAAATTATGGAAGAGCTTTCCATATACAATGTTCCGACCGGAAACACCCGCACGATGAAGTTTGTGAATGACGAGCAGTTCAATCTGCGGTACATGGTGTATGGCGAAGAACTTGGATATATCCATGTTCTCAGCGCCGATTTTAACGGTAATTTCCGCGAGGTCTGGAAAAGCCCGTCGCTCAATGCGCCTGTACGGGGCGTTTTTGTCGATGATCTTGAGGGTGACGGCGAGGCCGAGGTGATCGCGTATACCTCCGACGGCAATTTCTTCATTTACGGATTTGACAGCCACGACCTCAAATACAGGACGCAGGACAGAACGTATCTGAATATCAACTGCATGCTGGTTGCCGATATGGACACCAGCCCGGAAAAAGAACTGCTGTTCATCGCGGTCAAACCCGGCGAGGAGGAATCCGGGGACGGTCAGCCGACCGGATATCTGGTGCAGTTCGATCCGATGTCGCAATTCGAGGAATGGATCTCTCAGGAAAAATATTCGGCGACCGACATGATCATCGGCAATGTGGATACCGATCCCGAACTGGAAATCATTTTCAACACCGGAGAGATCCTGAGCAGCCGGTTCAAAGACCTCGAATGGCAGAGCAATATCTCATTCGGAAGCCGCCTCTATCTTATCGATATGGATGATGATGGAATACTTGAGCTTGTCACCGAATTCGATCAGTCGTATGTCCGCATAATCGATGTCGATCAGCGTCAGGAAAAATGGTAGAATACTAAGAAATAGTGCCGCAGCACACAAAAAATCCCCCTAAAATATAAGGGGGATTTTTTTTACCTGAAATTGATATGTACTCTTCTCAATATCCGCGTTTCAGGAACTTCGGATGTACCTCATTATCATATTCCTGCCCGCCGTTCTCGTGATATCCCTGCCAGAAATACGGCATCTCGCCGCGCCGGTACATGTGATCCGTCCACTGCGCGGTCAGCATCCAATGGATCAGGTTGCCGGTCAATCCCGAAAGCGGCGACACTTTTTCGTCGAATCCGTCCACGCCGATCACGCCCGCGCTTTCATCGCTGTATGAATTGAACGCATCGTCGACCTCTTTATAGAGACGGTCCCCGGAGGCGTCGCCGTCGGTTGAAAACGGACAGAACGCGGCGGTATATGCGCCTGCTTTCCGGGCGTTTCTTGCGGCCTCGATCTCGTTTCGGTTGTCGGAGGTGAACGCGCCGATAAGAACGATGTCCGACGGGCGGAGTTCGTTCGCTTTCAGTTCGTACGGTTCCGCGATCATCGTGCTGGACGAGCAAATGCACGCGTCGTTGACAAACATGTTGCCGGTAGCGGTGGGGCCGTAAATCTCTACATCCTGGCGGTGTCCGTGCACAAGAAGCCGTGCTTTATCCTCAAGGACGCGGTCGGCCCATTTTTCGGCGACAATGTCGATTTTTGCGCGGTCGGTTCCGATCATTTGAAACCTGTCATACGCCATGTCGAGATATTTTTCCGCCGGCTCGGTGCTCGAACCTCTCCCTTTGGTGCCGATAAGATTCGCAAGTGATGCCGTGCATGCCCAGTACACCAGAAACTGTGTGATCCCCGAGGACGGGCACAGTTTGAAACTCGGGATCGCAGGGGAATAGACGAGTCCGTTGTCCCACGGTACCTGACTGTCGATCACAAGATCGGACGTTTCCTCGGTGGAGATTTTCATTTTATTCGGAGACAACCCGTTCGGTGGCGTTTTGTAAAATTTGTTGTAATTGTTCGTGATCCCGACAACATACGTGCCGCGTTTCCGTGCCTCGATCGCGCCCGTATCGATACGGTTGGTGAAAAGGAAATCGCCTTTTCCCATGGCGTCGAACTCTTCTTTCGTCGGATTTACGCCGGATTGAGGAAGCACACCGGGCTGTCCCGGACGGTCGGGGCTTCCGGCAAACATGGAATAATGGCCGTAGGTTACCTGGGAACTGATTGATCCGCCGTTACGTTGCAGCTCGTAAGCCTTTTCCATTGCCGCGGAGATATTGCCGATTTGAGTGTCTCTTATTCCGCGTGTGATCTCAAGGATCCCGTCATAATACTGATCCATGAAACATTTTTCCGTGGCGCAGGAATCTTCCCCCGGACTTTTACTCATAGCATGTGCGCTCGAAGCATGTGATGCGGCAATTGCGGAAATTCCGAGCGATGCCGCGCCGCCGATGAATGATCTTCTGGAAACGTTATCAGACATGAGAGAACCTCATTTTTATAGATTATATGATTAATTTTTTATTATCATCCGTTCATTTCTTTGCTTGCCCAAAGAAACGAACCAAAGAAAGGGCAGGGTCTGCGACCCAGGCTAAAGTCTGAGAGATATGCTCAGACAGTCCGCTCAAAGATGCTTCGCGACTTTGAGCTGGAAGTGTGGGGTCAATCGGGAATTACATCCCGGTGATCCTGGCAAATCAGCGCTTAGCGGGCAGACGGAATTATTCTGTCAGACTAGTGCCCGGGGTGCGACCCCCTCATTTAACTTCCGTTATTTCATACTCTGGATTGCAGGCGTAATAATCTTTAAGATATTCAATCATCGTATACGGATTTTTCCCGTGAATTTTCTCGAACAGATGGGAACCCTCGCCCAGCGTGTCCCGGTTTTTCGGAAGGCCGTTGGGGAGAAGATCTTCCGTTTTTACCATGTCGAGCGACGCTATATCTATCGCGGCGATATCGGTTCCCGCGAGAATCCCGATATCCGGCACAAGCGACGGCGAACTGAATCCCCAGCAGTCACAGTACATTGTAATGTCTGTCAGGAAATTGATGAACAACAGGTTGTCGGGCGTGAATGTCTTTAAAAATGCCGCGGTCACCTGCGCCATGCCCATGGAGAAATCGTCGTATTTACGGTTTTCAACGGTGATCGCCTTTTCCGGACAGATCATGACACAATGCTGACAGAACGTGCAATGATGGAAAAAGAAGCCGATTTCTTTTGCATCGTCGTTTTTGGTGATCGCGTCGTTCGGGCACGCTTTGAAACATTTCAGGCAGTATTTGCATTTTTCCATATCGAGCGTAAGACCGCCCTCGAGACGGTGAATTTTCTGCCGGGTTTCACGGGTCACAAGCCCCATAGCGATATTTTTGAGTGCGCCGCCGAATCCGCATGCGCCGTGACCCTTGACATGCGAAAGATCGATGAAAAAGTCGGTGTCCAATGCCTCGCCGGCCATATCCGCATAATCAAGCCCTTTAAATCCGATATCGACTTTATAATGATATTTCCCGCCCTGACCGAAACAGGAGATAACCGGGCACCCGACAACTTCCTTGGTGTATCCTCTCGCAAGGCCCATGTCCGGATCGTTTGCGAACACTTTGTCGTCGATGATCTTGACCTGTTTTGCACCGGCGTCTTTCACCGCCTGAACAAGCAGTCTCACAAAAAGCGGATGGATCGTGGTGAATCCAAGATCGTCTCCGAGATGCATTTTGATCGTGACCGCTTTCCCCTCGATTTTTTCGGGAAGGTTGAGCCGTTTGAGTATCCGCAGGAATTTGGCAGGAAGCGTTTTTTGTGCCTCGAGAGCCTCAACCGCGGCGTCGGCAAAAAGAAGCTGTGATTTGCCGGATGCTGCGGCGGTATTTTTATTCGTAGTCATCATATCTCCTATGTCAGTAATGGCGTTTAATTCTGTTATCAATTAGTAAGCATTAATAAGATAACAATTTTCCCGCCTGATTTCTACATGGTTTTTCAAATGCAAAAAAGACCTTGTTTTTCGGGTATTCCACACCTATCATAAAACAGTAATATTGTTCCTTTGGTATACCTGCTTTTTGACCTTATGCTGAACAGTGTGCTTTGAAAATTTCAATCACTCAATATACATCAACCTGCTAACGGGAGAAATTCCATGAAAAGACGTGACGCTATGAAAGCAATTCCGGCCGCTGTCGCCGGTTTCGGATGTTTTACCAATGATGCCCTTCCGGACGAAAGATCGGAACGGGCGGAAGGTGCGGAAAAATCGCGCGGGATGATGATCCA
>Ga0233431_1003624_pt1 | contig 18053 bp, 15 predicted proteins | sample SI_118_April2016_FD_179867 | JGI IMG/M metagenome (GOLD analysis project Ga0233431, IMG submission 179867) | Seawater microbial communities from Saanich Inlet, British Columbia, Canada - SI_118_April2016_200_MG | ecosystem: Environmental > Aquatic > Marine > Inlet | place: Canada: British... | reverse complement strand
TTTTTGAAGTTTTGCTCAATGGAAAATTATAAAGTTATTCTTATTATTTGAAATGCAAGATCGGGGATTGAAGAAAAAAGAAGGAGTTTAACTTGGGCAGAAACCCACCTCAAGTCATGGAGCTGTGGATATTAAGGTTTTTGATTACAGCTTAACAGTAAAATCGGATAAGAATTATGATTTGAAAACGGAAGATAAAAAGCTGAGAGTAAATTTAAGTAAATTTGATCTTAAGGTTTTAAATCTGGATTATGATCGGTGGGAAAAGGATTACTTTAAAATAGAAGAAGAATGTGAATCAGGATTTTACAGATGGCTGGAATTCTATGCTCTTGATGCATTTAATAAAGATTTTCCGTATCATATACATGTTTTTCTTGATTTCGTTTACAGGTACGGACATGATGAAGAGGCTTCGTTAAAAAATATATCATGTGAATTAGTTGAAGAATTTTTCGCAGATTTTCTCCTCAGAAAAGTAATGGTGGAACCTGATGAATATCCTGAATGGTTTCCGGCCGTAAAATTGTTTTATGAATATTTGAGAGATATTGGTTATATAGATGACATCAGTAAAATTACTGATATTCTCAACGAGCAGGAACCAGAATTTATAGAGTTGCTAAAAAATAAATACTAATTTTTAGAATTTAAAGTGTCTATAACAGCACCTTGTTGGGAACAACAGTACCGAGTGATGCAGGTTAAAAGGGACTACGTCGCATAATCTATGGGCGATTTCACCCCAACCTTTAGTTTTACCCAATTCTGTACACAGCAGCTTTAATCCGAACGCTACTGTATCGTGAGTGGTTAAATTTTTCTCTGTTAACTATTGCTGGTTTTGTTCATCTTTTATGTATTTTTTATGTTGGCCAATTTTATCGCAAAAAATTCTCAGATGTTTGTACACATCGACAGCCATGTAACATTTTGCTAACCCAGTTATACATATCCTTGTTTATCTACCCTTTTATGCTATTAGGCTCTTGTTTTGGTCCTTTAACTTATTATTTGCTCTGGATATGGAAAATCGCAACAGGACAAGCTGTGCCAAGATTTAAAACAAACCGTTGAACCCGTTTGATAGTCAGTTTTTACATGTACCAAGGTTTACTAAATCCAATTCTTTGTCATTTATTGTTTTAAGGTTTTCTGATTTTGAGTATAATGTGCAGTTTATGATTGACTTTCATTTTGTGCTTGTAAGTAGTGTTATTGTGTGGAACTCTATATTTTCATGAAAATAATTATGCATTCTTATAAAAGAACTTTTTATATTGGAATCTTAAATGGAGGACTAACTAAAATTTCTGGTAGAGGATTAAAGCTCTTTATGAATATATATTTGGCCAGAATTTTACTAAATATTGGTTATGGAGAATATAAATTTGGTATGAGTATTATAAAAATATTAATGCTTTTTTGCGTTTTGGGCTTTACAAATGCATGGGTGAAGTACACAGCTAAATATATTGCTCTTGAAACATGGGACAAAATGAGAGGATTCTTTACTTTTTCATTATCTATTACTTTGTTATCCAGCCTTATATGTTTAACTATCAGCGTGATAGTTTTAATAATAATTTATTATTACAATGGAATATTTTACAACACTGTATGTTATGCATTATTTGCAGTCCCATTTTTAGTTTTAAACTCTTTTTTTACTTTTATTTTTAATGGATATCGAAAAATTTTAATATCTAACTTACTTAGTACTAGCTTTGTACCCATTTTATTAATGGCAATTGTCTTTATTTACTATAAAATGACAGGCTGTATTTCTGTTCAGAACGTGTTTGTATTCTACATTTTTGCACTTTCTATCACTGTAGTTGTTGGAGCTCTTTTCTTTAAAAGAACAATTTTTCCAAAAATACGAAATATCACACCCGCATATGAAAAAACAGAATGGCTAACAGTTTCAATAAATCTGATGCTAGCCAGTAGTATGTTTGTGGTAATGTCGGAAACGTGCATTATTTGTATAAAATTGTTTTGTAATAATAGTGAAGTAGCGTATTATGCTGCTTCTGTCCAAATAGCTGTTTTGCCCGTGTTTACCCTTGGTTTTGTAAACAAAATACTTGCTCCAATGATAGCTGATTTTTATCATACGGGCCAGAAAGCAAAACTGCAAGATATTTTGGACAAAGCATCTACATTAAATTTTTTATGTGCATTTAGTACATTTTTGTTTGTCTTGTTTTTTGGTAAATATATTTTGAGTTTTTTTGGTGACGATTATAAATCAGCTTTTTGGATTCTTATCATTTTGTTGCTAAGTCAGTGCATAAATAGCATGTGTGGGTGTGTTAGCCAATTTATGTTCATGTCAAAACACCATAGACCAGCTTTCTATATCCTTTCATTAGCAGCTTTAGTAAATATCATTGTTAATATAATATTAACTCCTACATTTACAGCTATTGGTGCCGCAATAGCATATTTGATATCAATGGCATTGTGGAATTTCTTAATGTTGATTTATGTAATTAAATTTGAAAAAGTTTATCCCATGGTTAGGCTGTCTGCTATAAATGATACAATGCTAGAATTTTTAAGTTATTTAAAAAGACAAACAAAATAACTCATATTTCGGAGTTCTGAAATGTGAGTTGTTATTTAATGAGTACACTTGCAGATGCAACATTAAATGTAAGCAATTTTTCCAACATTTCTTTAAATGCAGCATATTCTGAAGAATGAGTAAATTTGGGGTAGTGCTATGGTTAGTGCGAAAAAGTGCCATCTAGCAAATTATTAGCCTCAACTTCGTCCCTAAAACAATTTACAATATCCAATAAATATATCATATATTTTAAGTTCCTACATTGCAACGGACAAAGAATATTGCTATTATATCAGCATTTAATGGCTTGTTAATAGAGATACAATGCATATATAGTTCCTGCATACTGTCTTATAGGAACTTAGCAAAAGAGGGAATATGGATATTAAAAAATATGAATCGAAACAAAGAAAGCTATACACCGATATAGTAACTCTTATCGAACACAGCAAGGGGCATGTCGCAAGAGAATTCAATACAACTCTTGTTATATTAAACTGGTCCATAGGAAACAGAATCAATACGGATGTGTTTTTCAACGGTCGTGCAGAATACGGTGATCAGATAATTGATTTAATATCAGCCAGCCTTAAAAACCAATATGGAGAAGGCTATACCCGCTCAAACATATTCAGAATGACTAAATTTGCAAAATTATATACAGATAAACAAATTGTTGCGACACTGTCGCAACAATTGTCATGGTCGCATCTTGTTGATTTGCTTCCGCTGGAGGATGATAACAAACGAAACTTTTATATCCGGATGGCTTTAATTGAAAAATGGAGTGTCAGGAAACTTCGAGAGAAAATAAAAGGGATGCTCTACGAACGTACCGCAATAAGCCGGAAACCTGAAAAATTAATTGCATCCGAATTGAAGAAAGTTGCAGAGACGAATAACCTGACGCCCGATTTTGTCTTTCACGATCCTTATTTTCTAAATTTTACAGGCTTAAAGGATTCATATTCAGAACGGGATTTAGAAAATGCAATCCTTGACAATATTATGTTTTTTATTCAGGAACTTGGAACAGATTTTTGCTTTGTGGCAAGGCAGAAAAGAATGTCTACAAAGAATAAAGACAGATATCTTGATCTTCTCTTTTTCCATCGTGGGTTGAAAAGACTTATTGCGATAGAACTCAAACTTGGGAATTTTGAACCTGAGCATAAAGGGCAGATGGAATGGTATCTAAGATGGCTTCAAAAAAACGAATGCAGGTTAGGTGAAGAAAAACCGCTCGGAATCATATTATGTGCTGATAAAGATCAGGAGGATATAGAATACCTGGAGCTTAATAATTCCGGGATACATGTCGCCCAATATTTAACAGAACTTCCTCCACAGCACGTACTGGAAGAAAAACTGCATAAGGCTATAAGAACTGCAAGAGAAATATATAACAACAGGATGTTACCTGATAATAATGAAAAATAACTGGACCGAAGAAGAGTTGATCGAGTTTTGGACTTTATCAGTGCAAGAGCAGGAGTTACTGAAAAACAAAAAAGATTTTAACAAGCTTGGTTTTGCTGTATCTCTTAAGTATTATCAATATATGTTTACTCATCCTACTTTAAATGCGGCAGTTCCAAAATCTATTGTAAAACATATTGCCGTTCAGCTTCGACTCGATTACAGGCTCTTTTATAAATATGATTTTAATGGAAGAACCGGAAAAAGAGACAGAGAAGAAGTTAAAGAATATATTGGAATCACATATAATATTTCAACAGCTGCAGAAATATTAAAAAAATGGCTCGTGGAAGAAATAACACCGTCCGGGAATCATGATATTGATTATTTGAAAGTATTATCTTATAACTATTTAAGAAAGAATAAAGCCAGGCTTCCTAAGGCTGAAAGTCTCTCCAGAATTGTTAGATCTTCACTATCAGAATTTGAAAGGCTGTTCTTTAATTCATTAAATCAAAGCCTTGATGAAGAAACCAAAGCAATTCTCTGTAACATCGTTGAATCCGATGATAAAAAAAACGACATTCTCTCTTTCAAAAATCTTAAGGAAGAAATAGGCGCAGTAAATGTAAACAATATTTTGTTTGAAACACAAAAATATAGAGAATTAAAGAACCTAAGGCTTCCTATAGAGATTCTTAACGAACACACATTAAGGCTTCTGGAAAAATATAAGATTCGAATTGAGAATGAACATCCTGCAGAGATAAGGCTTCATTCTGACTGCACCAAGTTTTCTTATTTAACTATTTATATATATTTTAAGAGAGCTGAAATTCTTGACAGTATACTTGATGCAGCAATACAGATAATTCACAAGTTCACTAAAGCTGCCGAAAAAGATACAAATAAGAAGATAATAGAAGAAATCAAAAAAGTTAAGGGGAAGGATAATATTCTTCTCAATATAGCAATAGCATCTTTGAAAAATCGTCGAAAAACAGTTGAAGATGTCATATTTCCTGCTGCCGGAGGTGAAACAATACTCCAAAATATTGTTGAAGAAAAAGATTTTGAATATAATTCCTATGGAAGATTGGTACAGCGCCGTATGCGTTCCTCATACAGTCATCATTACAGGAGAATTGCAAAAGAAATATTTGATCTGATAGACTTCAAAACGGATTCTCTTGAAAGTATACCTTTAATGGATGCTGTAGAAATAATTAGATCACACAGAACAACCACTCCGTGTTTTCCTAAAAATGCAACAATTCCGGTATGTGGCGTAGTTTTGCCCAGATGGGAAAATTTTGTTTTTGAAAACAGTGATCCCAACAGAATAAAGAAAATTAACTATGAGCTTGCTGTATTATGCACAATAAGAGAAAAACTGCGTTATCGTGAAGTTTGGGTGGATGGAGCATACAAATACAGAAACCCGGGGAAGGATCTTCCTGCTGATTTTGACAGTAATCCATCTAAATATTTTGATATTCTGAATATTACGGAAAATCCGGATGTTTTTATTGATGATTTAAAGAACGAATTAGACAGGAATCTTGAACAATTAAATGGAAATATCCTTAAAAATAAAAAAGTTAAAATACTGAAGAAAAATAATGGCTGGATTTATTTAACTCCATCAAAAAAGCAGGAGGATCCAGACAATATATATAGAATTAAAAAGAAAATTCAGACAAAATGGCCGTCAATAGAACTTTTGGATGTTTTAAAGGAAACTGATTTAAGAACCGGCTTCAGTAAAGCCTTTAAGAACACCGGCAAAAGAGAAATCCTACCCGAAAATGAGCTTCAGAAAAGACTTATGCTGTGCATATATGCATACGGAACAAATACCGGCCTTAAAAGAGTTATTTCTGGCAGCCCGGATGTGGCATATAATGAACTGAGACATATAAAAACACATTTTTTGAATCAGGCAAATATTAGAGGTGCCATCAACGAGACAGTTAATGCAATATTCAGTATGCGTGATACGTCTATTTGGGGAACAGCGACAACCACATGCGGTTCAGATTCCAAGAAATTCGGAGTATGGGACCAGAATCTTATAGCTGAATGGCATGCAAGATACAAGGGAAGAGGTGTTATGATATACTGGCATGTTGATAAAAAATCTGTCTGTATATATTCTCAATTAAAAACATGCAGTTCCTCCGAAGTAGCCTCAATGATGGAAGGTGTATTGAAGCACTGCACTGATATGGAAGTTAAAGGAAACTATGTTGACAGTCATGGTCAAAGTGAAGTAGGATTTGCCTTTTCTCGCCTTCTTAATTTTGATCTGCTGCCGAGATTAAAAAATATTCACGGTCAGAAACTTTATGCTGCAGATAAAGATTGTTTTAAAAAACTGAACAATCTTCAGCCGGTTTTGAGAGGTCCTGTAAACTGGGACATTATCAAAAATAATTATAGTGATATTGTCAAATATGCATCCGCCTTAAAAAAAGGCACAGCAGATGCAGAATCAATTTTAAGAATATTCACGAGAAAGAATGCCAAACATCCTGTATATAAGGCTCTGGCTGAATTAGGGAAAGCAGTTAAAACCATATTCCTGTGCCGTTATCTCCGATCTGAAAAGCTGCGGATAGAAATTAATGAAGGGCTTAATATTGTTGAAAGCTGGAATGGCGTAAACGACTTTATCTTTTATGGTAAAGCCGGTGAAATTTCCTCTAATAAAAGAAAAGAACAGGAAATCTCTATGCTCTGCCTTCACTTACTACAGATTTCTCTTGTCTATATAAATACCCTGCTTATCCAGAAAGTTATATCTGACAATAACATGAAAAAAGCCCTTACATTGGCAGACAAAAGAGCATTAACACCACTCATTTTTGAACATATAAATCCATACGGTCTGTTCATACTTAACATGAATGAAAGACTAACGATTGAGGAGAGTGCAGCATGACAGACAACTTTAAGAGAACTCCGGCAAAGCTAAAAGCACATCAGCTTCTTAAGTATTTAAAAAAGGAAAAACCTGATTACAATTACCTTAGAGAAATATTCAGACAATTGAGAACAGAAATGGATATTAAAGTAGAAAAAACTCCTCGAAAACTTCCATACGTTCCGTCAGAAAATGAAGTTCAGTCATTTTATAATGCCGTGTGGGAAGCAAAGAATATGACTCATATTATAATATTAAAGACATTTCTATATACCGGCATAAGAGTAAACGAATTGGTTAACATAAAACTGGGTGATGTTGAAGTAGGAAAGTGTCAGATAAGGATAAACAACGGTAAGGGAGGCAAGGATAGAGTTGTTCCGTTTCCAAAAACTTTTAAAGAGGCACTGGCCATTCATATTGAGAAGATGATTGCTCTAAAAGCCACTTATCTGTTTGAATCATCCTGGAAAAAGAAATATACAGATAGAGGCATAAGGAAATTATTGACATCATATTCTGGAAAAGCAGGTTTTAAACAGAACATCTATCCACATGCGTTAAGACATTTCTTTTTAACCTGGTTAAAAAAACAGGGAATAGATGATGCCTTGATCCAACCGTATTCAGGACATGAAACTAGACAGTCTCTCGAGGTATATTCTCAATTGACTATTAAAGAAGCTCAGGAAAAATATGACGAAATCATTGGCAGGTTCCCTGTATAATAGTTCCTACATCGTACATCTATTGGAACGAAAGAGAAAGAGAAATGCCAGATGGCACTTTTTCGCACGAACCATAGTACTACCCCTTCTTTGGTCCATCTCATCTGCTGTTTCTTAACCATTCTCTTTGTAATAAGTTCATTCACAGTTGATTCAACAAAGCCAGTCGAAATGTATTCACCGTATCTGTATCGTTCAGCATAGCATGGAATAAAAGAAGCATTTGCCTCAATATATCCCTGAAACTCTTCAGATGTTTTCCGTAGTTTCTCCAGCTTTTTACCTGGATTTTCGTACTCCTCACATTCCAGATCACCATTGAGATCTTCTAGGATTTTCAATGCATTATAAACATTTCCGTTCCATAATGACCATTTTATTCTGTCATACTCATTTTCTATGTCACAGTCTTCTATCTTTACACTTTTCGACATGTTTTTAAGTACAGTTACTCTCATTGTAACATGAAACCAATCAAGCAGATATTCCGCTTCAGGACTTAAAAACTGCTGAAGATCTCTTACATTGTCTCCTCCGTCAGACAGAAATGTTATCGGCTGATTCAACTGCATATTCTGCTTTTTCAGCATTTCATAAAGTCGTCGTTTTCCTTTATCATCACCGCTTACAAACCCGAATCTTCTCGTCTGATGACCTTCCTGGATACATTTTCCAACAATAGCCTCAAACCAGCCTGCTTTGCGATTATTTCCTTCTCTTGCATGAATATATCCTCCGTCTATCCCTACTGTTAAAGGTTCTTCCGGAGGTGGTAGATTTCCCCAGTCGCGCGGACAGCCTTCTACATACATATACTGTTCTTTTTCAAGTTCATTTTCAAGCCGTTTTGATATCTCCCGACTTTTATTATAAACTGATGAAGAAGAAACTTTCACAGGCAGAACTTCTTCCAGCAAATCGGCTGTCATTCCATACGACATAAGTGAAGCCCATTTTGATTCTATATATGCCATTTCAGGCGAAACTCTGGACTTCAACACTTGTACAACTGGGCTAAAACTGGTTTTTTTTGCTGAACATTTGCAGCTGTTTAATCTTGGACTTTTAAAATGAAACTTACCAAAAAGAGTTCTGTATGTCAAAGAACTGTACCCCCTTCACGGATAACGTTTTCCCGCAATCCGGGCATTTTCTGCTGGATTTTACAAAGCTGTCTATCTGATGCTGAATCATTATCTTCTGTATTCCGGAAGTGATTTCTTTTGCCTCCTTTAGTTGGAGGCCTATGGTTTCTTCAGAAAAGCTCAGTCTTTCAATACAGCTGACCTCATCTACAGTAACGATATCATCTTCTTCTATTTTTAGCTGAACTGTAACTTTCATTATTCAGCCTTCCTTTCCAGCAGGTAATCCTGCAGTTTTTGAGTTGCTGTATTGGGCTTAAAAAGATTTTGTTTGACATAATACTTTAGCTTCTCTGCCTCATTCTGGAGATCTTTAAAAGTAATTTTACCCTTCTTCCATTTTACAAGACATTGAAAAAAATCATCATCCACTCTCCATGGACCATAATAATCTTTAAGTTCCATAAAGGACCAGGTTCCGCCGCAATCTTCAGGCGGTGCAATGCGTGACCCGCCTGTACATAAAGGATATTGGTTTTCCGGATCTTCCCTGAGAATTTCTTCCAGTCTCAGTTCAACTCTCCAGTTATCAGTAAAATCATATTCATAAATAAACTTCTCGGTTTTCATGAAGTTAAAATCTTTCAACTGAACATTATCAGGATTGTCATCAAAAATAATACCGCAGCTGTGGTATACTCCGTAGGATTTACTGCGTATTTTGAACTGATTTAGGTGGTCGTCACTCCAGTCCATCAGTGACTGCATAATATAGTGCAGTTCCCTGATGGTTGTTGTGTCTTTCAGTTTGACTCTTCTCCAAATCATCGGACTAACTCCGAGAAGTCTTACACGGAACTGATAAACTTTACCGCATGCTGAAGTCTCCATAATTGCACCTCTGATTTTGTTAAAAACAACTCTATCTCAAATATAGCATGCAGTTGTTCAAGTGTCAGACTAATTCATAAACCACCCCACACTTTTGGATGCTCTCGTTTATCTCCTGCCGAACATGCCAGCCTTCGCTGGACGCACAACCGCTCTTGTGAACTCTATACCGTAATAAAACGCAGCAATCCCCAGGGTACCCCGATAAGATTTATTTCTCGTCCTATTGTAGATTTATCTCTGCAAAGTCTCAAAGCTATATTTTTGTTACTAAATCCTTCTTGAATTAAAAACTCAATGTTGTATCTTTCCTTCAATGTCAGTTGAGCATATTTTAATGCCATAAGCAAACCTTTCTTCAATTTGAAACTTAAAGAAAGATGATATAACTCAACTGACTCTAATTGTCAAATTTTAAAAAAGTTGCACTTCAAGCTTGGTGCGCCAAGTAAGTTTGGTGCTTCTTATATGGTGCCCTGCTACCATGTAGTGCAGGAAGTCCGTATCAGGTAAGGCCTAGCCAGCCACCTGTACCGAGTGTTGCGGGTATGTAGGATAGCGATCTGTACTTTTGTTTTTACAGACAGTGCAAACATGCGAACGAAATATCCGAAGCGTACACAGGGAATACTACAGGCCGCAGAGGAAATGTGCTTCCTCAAAGTGATTGAGCTTCGTGAATAGTGTAAAATGCAGATGACGACGGTTTCAAGTTATCGGAAGTCAAAACAGAGGAATCATAAATGGCAAGATTCCCGAAGGTCTGCCGTAGTCTTAGAGCGTGGCATGTAGTAAGAGAAGTATCAGGAACTTGGGAGACCCTGTAGTCTCCTACAGAAAAGGTAGGACAAAACAACCACAAGAAGTTAGTCCGAAGGATTGCAGGGAGTCTTACTATCTCATAGTACTCTGAAACGGTAACGCCGATTGCATGGGGAAGGGGATAGCGGTATTACGTAGTCTGTAAAGGAAACATGTACGAATAAGAAAGGTCGACATATACATGCAAACCTCACTGCAGGGAATAGCAAATAAAGCCAAAACAAATACAAAACATAAATTTGGGAATCTCTATAGTTTGCTGAACGAAGAGAATCTGTCATGGTGCTTTAATCAACTGAACAAGAATGCGTCTCCAGGAATAGACAAAATAAGTTATGCTGCTTATAAAAAGGATTTAAATACCAACATATTACAAATAGTTGATAGCCTTAAGAGCAAAACCTATAAAGCTAAGTTTGTACGCAGAAAATATATTCCAAAAGGCAGCGGACAACGACCGCTTGGAATTCCAGTAGTTTCAGATAAATTATTACAGACAGCATGCAGCAAAATCCTTGAATCAATCTTCGAGCAAGACTTTATGGATTTCAGTCACGGTTATAGGCGTGGACGTGGTCCACGTAGCACAGCTCTTGACATCAGACGACAGATCCAATTTGGCAATTATAATTGGGTAATAGACGCTGATATTAAGGGTTTTTTCGATAACATAGACCATGATTGGATGCTAAGGATGCTTGGAGAACGTATAAATGATAAGAGTTTATTGGGACTAATCCGTAAATGGTTGAAAGCAGATATATTTGAGGAAGATGGGAAGATAATATCACCTGTCACGGGCACACCACAAGGAAGCTCTATCTCTGCTGTACTTGCAAATATATATTTGCACTTTGCTCTGGATTTATGGTTTGAAAAGAAAGTGAAACCACAATGCAGAGGGAATGCTACAATCATACGCTTTGCGGATGATTTTATCTGCTGTTTTCAATATGCAAATGACGCAGACAACTGTCTCTATATCCTAAAATCTAGACTAAAGAAATTTAGTCTAGAACTATCAGAAAGTAAAACACGTCTGATCAGATTCACACGTTTTACTACCTATAAGAGCGAATCCTTTATCTTTTTAGGGTTTGAATATAGATGGGCAACTGCCAGAAGCGGTAAACCGTTAGTAAAGCTTAGAACTGCGACAAAGAAATACAAAATAGCAATTCAGTCCATTAAAAGCTGGATTAAACGTAACCGCAGTGTTAGGCTGAGTGAATTAATGTTAACGTATAAGTCAAAATTAAATGGACACTGGAATTATTACGGGGTTTGTGGTAATTTTGAAATGATATATAGATTCTATGGAAAAGCTAATAAGATAATCTTTAAATGGTTAAACAGGAGAAGTCAAAGAAAGAGCTTAAACTGGCGGGAATTTAACAATATACTTGTTTATTATAAAGTTCCGCATCCCAGGATTGTAGCTCGATGAAATTTGTAATTGTTAACGCTTTGCACGAAGCGAGTAGTATCGGGGAACCTTGTGCGGGAAAACCGCTCGCAGGGGTCTGAAAGGGGGCAGTTGAGAAACCAACTGTACCTACCTTACAAATGTAGCAAAATCTACATCTGGTTAATAATATTAACAAGGATAATAGATTTATGAAAAAAACAGTTATTGAAAAGTAAATTTAAACCTAGATAATATTTTGTACTCAAGCGGGATTATTTTTCAGAAACAAAATTAGGCGTTTTTTGAGGCTAAATTTTTCTCAAATCGTACTATTTTGTCAGTTTATGCACAGAACCCCAATAGATCAATGACTGAGAAAAATTGCACAACCAAATAGAGTAATAACAGATAACATGAAAAACAACAACCTACCAAATATCAATGAACTACCTCGGGGCAGAGCCCACGAGGTATCACGCTTTTCAAAAAAGCTTAGCAAAACTCTGCTTGTTTTGAAACGACCCAGAGGGTCGGGGAATAAACCCAGCCTGATTGAAGAATTTAAATGCTCCATAAGACTGGCGCTGCCTCTAATTGCGACTGAGATAATTTTTGCTTTGAATGCTTTCATTGCAACCGCAATGATTGCACATCTAGGAAAAGAGGAATTGGCTGCTAATGCTCTTGTGTGGAATATTTATATAGCACTAGTCCTTTTTTTCGTTGGCATTCTTTGCTCAATAAGCATCATGATCTCCCAAAGTTTCGGTGCTAAAGATAATCAAGGAATTAGTATCTGTTTTAAGCAAGGGCTAATAATGGCTATTCTATTTTCAATACCAATGATGTTAATTATGTGGATTACTCCTATAATTTTAACTTTAGCTAACCAAGATCCAACGGTAATTCGCCATGCTAAGCCATTTTTCCATTCATTAATTTTGCCAATGTTACCACTTATTGTAACAATCGCCATTGAACACTTTTTAATTGGTATAACCAAAGCTAAAATAGTAATGTTAATAACTGCCCTATTTGTTCCCATTGAAATTTTCTTTTATTACTTGTTTTTATTTGGCAAATTTGGCATACCAAAAGCTGGACTTGCAGGAATCGGTTACAGCCTAACAATCTCCTACACCATAATTGTCATATGTTTTATTGCCTATCTTCACTTCTCAAAGGCTTCTAAAACATATGGTCTATTTGAAAAATGGTGGATAATTGAACGTAAATTTTTAATTGAAATGTTTCGTGTTGGTTTACCACTAGGCCTAATGTTATTTGGTGAAGTTGCATTTTTCGCGGCCGTTGCGATTATGATGGGTATTTTAAGCACAACAACTTTAGCTGCTTTTCAAATTGCCTATCAATATTTGTTAATTGCCCTAATGGTTCTTTGTGCTTTAAGCCAAAACACATCAATAAGAGTTGGCAGTGAAGTAGGGCGCAACAATCGCAATAAACTAAAAATAACAACTGCAGTTAATATGATGATGGGTTTTGGCTTAGTATCAATTTTTGCCATTTTTTATATTTTTTTCCCACAAATAGCTGTTGGCTTAGATATAGACATGAATTCAATTCATTATAAAGATGTTACCATAGAAACATTAAAATTTTTTCCTCTAATTGCTATTTTGCTCATAGTAGATTGTGTTCGCATAATTTGTAACGGTGCGTTAAGAGGACTAAAAGACACAAACTTTCAATTGCTTATAAATATTTTAGGATTCTGGATAATCGCCTTCCCCCTAACCTATCTTTTAGGATTTAAGCTTGGATTCGGAGGTGTTGGTGTCTGGTGGGGAATAATAATGGGCCTTTCCATAACTGGTATAATGCTTTTTATACGCTTCAATAAACTATCAAAAGATATTGACCTATCATTGCTGGTGACAAAAAAATAAACACTCTTTATGTTTTTTGAATTTTGGATATAAAAATAAAGTATGATCATATAGTCTAATTCCATGAGCTGTTTACTTTCTGCCTTTATTAGAGTCCATTTTGATGCACTCGGCGGCTAATGACATACTGTTGATTCAACATTATGTTTGTTGCATGGAATTTTCTGTATTTTTACCTTTTACATAGGATATAATTACAGCTAGAAGCAAAATCCGCAGAGTCTTTTCTATTTCTCTCCCTTTTTAGCAATTTATTTCCCTGTTTTTTTGATTAGATGGAGGTCGTATAAGTTTACTTATGCTCTATATTTACACCTAGCTGATTATACAAACCATGATTCCAAACTAATTATCTATAATACGTTGTTTAGACTAAAAAACGCTGTTTACTGAATATATACGAATTGTTTGAAGGAGAAATGTATATGAAAAAAAAATCAATTTTATTTTGTGGAAATGCTTTGAGTTCTGAAGTGTTTGAGATATTACATAAAATTTATAATATATATATGATTTGCGAATATGATGATGATGTAGGTAAAAAATATACTAAAAAATGGGTAGTTGCGAACTCAAAAAATCCGAAAGAAGCTTTAAGCAAGGCTATTGAACTACATGACTCAGGATATAAGTTTGATGCTGTTTTAAGTCTGTGTTGGGATTCTGCTATGTCTGTTTCTCTTATTGGGGAGCATTTTAATTTAAACGTACTTCCTTTTTCTATCGCACGAAACTCAACAAATAAAATCATAAGATCAACTATTTTTAAGGAAAACAATATTCCTGCTCCTCTATTTGAGGCTTGCAAGACAAAAGAGGATGTTGAGAATGTCTTGAAGAGAATAGGATACCCTATAGTTTTAAAACCTATCAATCTTTCAGCAGGGAGAGGCACTATTTTAGTGGAAAACTCGGAGGAGTTAGAACAAGCCTATAATGATTCTAAGAAGTTTTTAACAGAAAATGAAAATCACATGAAAAATAGTGATAATCAGCATATAATTTTAAATCAGTTTATTAAAGGAACAGAATATAGTACAGAAGGATTAATGATTGATGGAGCATTTCATCTAACAGGAATTTCAGAAAGGGTTTTTCGCTACGAAGAGAGCAAACCATATTTTGTGGAAATTGGTGATATTATGCCGGTGTTACTTTCTGAAGATTTAAAGAAAAAATGTTTCAATATTACTCAAAAAGCTGCTCTAGCTTTAGAAATTAAAAATGGAGTAGTTAAAGGTGACTTAATAGTTAATTCCAAAGGTGATGTTTTGGTTTTTGAAATTACGCCTAGATTAGGAGGTCCAAGGTTTGGAACAGAGATGATACCTTTGTCCAATGGTACTAATATTTTAAAAGCAGCTATTCAACAAGCTTTAGGTGAAAAGATTGATCTTCAATTACTAAAGCCAAATAAAAATTATGGAATGGTTTCTCGAAATATATTCCCTGCTCCTGGAAAAATAACTAAAATTCAAGGTTTAGAGGATATAAAGCTTTTGCCAGGTTATTATGATTTTAAATGGTTAAATTATATTCCATATAAATTAAATGATATTGTTGAATCACCTGAAAAATTATGTGCTGGAGTTGGATATTTTATAGCAACGGGAAATAATCGGAAAGAAGCAATAGCTAACGCAGATAGAATAGAAAAAAAAATAGTAATCGAAGTTTAAGAGAAGAATATAAATGAAGCAGGCTTTTAAAGAGTGGATAAATATAAATAGAAAAAGAATTTTACAGAATTTAATGTCATTTATAGAAATTAATACTGTAACCCCAAATGAGGATCAAGCATTTTCATTTATCAACAGTTATATATCTCAAATCGATTTTAGTGTTGAAAAACAACCATTGTTTGAAGAATTGCAAGCTCACCCTTTATTTATTAATAATGAATTTACAGTAGTAAATTCAAACAGGTACAATATTAAGGTTAGAGATACAAAGAGCAAAAAAAGTAAAGGTAAAAAAGTTTTATTTAATGTACATATTGATGTAGTGCCTGAAACAAAAGATTTTAAAAATGCTTTTAAGCCATTAATAAAAGATAATTATTTATATGGTAGAGGAGCATGTGATACAAAAAATAATTTAATTATGCTAATTGAAGCTATACGGTTTCTAAAAGACAATAATATTAAAATTCAAAAAAACATAGAAATGGACTTAGTTATTGAAGAAGAAGTTAGTGGAAATGGGACACTATCAGCAATTTTACAAGATTTTGATGCAGATGTTATAATTGTAATGGAGCCTACTAATTTAACAGTGTTTAGAGGTCATCGTGGTTGTGTAACTGCCAATATTGACATAAAAGGGAAGTCCGTTCACATGGGAAGTATAGATGAAGGAGTAAATGCAATTGAGTGTGCTGTAAAGGTAATGAAGAGTCTGAAAAACTTTGAAAGCAAGTTGTTAGAGGACTCTAAAAAAGAGGATGCTTTTAGTATTTGGGAAAAGCCACTACAAATTAATATTGGAAAAATAATTGGTGGAGAATGGCCAGGTTCCGTTCCAGAAAATTGTAAGTTTACATGTAATATAGGTTTTTTGCCAAATTATTCGCTAGCAGAAATAAAAGATGAAATTATTAAAGTATGTAAAAGTACTGGAGATAAATGGACTGATGCAAATGTTGCAGTGAAATTTGCCGGGTTAAAAAATAGTGCATATGTAGTAGATAAAGAAGATAATAATCTAAAAAATTTAATTGCTAGTTTAAAAAGTAATGGTAAAGAACAAAATGATTGTTTTGGTTGGAGAGTAAGTTGTGATGCTCATTTATACAATACATTAACAAAAAAACCAACATTAATATTTGGTAGTGGATGTTTATCAGATGCACATTCAGCTCATGAAAGAGTGGAAATTGGTGAATTCGAATTAGGAATACTTGTATTAGCAAGCTATTTATCAAAACCCTAAAACTAGAAATAGGAGAATAAATGATATCAGCAGGTTTAATCGGCTTTGGAAGTGCTGGCAGTAGATTTTTTAGGGCATTAATTTATAGACAAAAAATAAGTGGAGATATTTTTTTAAAAGCAGTTTGTGATTCTAATATTAATAGATTAAATTTTTTTAAAGATACGGATATTAAAATATATCAAAACGTAGGAGATATGATAAAAGATGATATATATGATATAATTATGAGGGGCGACCGATATTCTGGTAAAATACAGCCTCTTTTTTTGTAACAGCTTGACTATACGTGTAGTATGCCTCAAGAAAAGTAAAACAGCATGCCGAAATTATTTTTTATAATTTTCAGTGTTTTACTTGTTAAACAAATTTTAAATTGTCCGAAGTAACAATTCTTGTACCCATCATCGGATAAAATACATTGATATTAATATCAAATTCTAAGCATGATTCCTTTAGTATTTCCCAAGTTGGTTCTAATCAGCATTTTTTATGCATCTTCTGCATTTTGATCAAAAAGACTCATAATACAGGCTCAGTTTTGGTGTTTGGTAAATTATAGATCTTCAGAGTAAAATATTCTTTATCCTTGAATCCGTAAGCCTGTCTTATCAGCCACCTAACTTTGTTGTTAAAACCTTCCATTCCCGCATTTGATAGAGCATCAGTTTTCCAAAACGCAATTATTCCCTGCAAATGATTTTCTATAGTTTTTGCCATATCTCCAAGTTCTTTTATTTCTGTTTTTCTTGCAATAGAACACCAGTTTTTAAATGCTGCTTCAGCCTGAAAGTCATCTTTTGCCATACGATAAATACTTCTAAGAGTTTCTTTCATCATACTGACATCACCAAGTTCTTTAAAGGTATTTCTAAGATTATCAAGTAATAGTTTTGCATCTGGTTCAAGGTTTTCAACATTTCTTAAAAATAGGAATCTTTGGTTTTTTAGGAGTTTTATCTGTTGTTCGTCAAGCCCGGCAGAAACTCTTCTTCTTACTTTGTCAATTTTATCATTCATTAGTTTTATAACATGAAAATGATCAAACACTATTATTGCATCAGGGAGATTGCTTTTTACCCATGAGATATAAGCTTTTGACATATCCATAGCTATTGCAGTAATTTTTGCTTTGGAATGCCTGAGTTTTTTACCAAAAGACTTAAGAGAATCAACGCCTTTTCCATCTCCAATATATAGAACTGCACCGCTTCTTAAATCTCTTACTATTGAGCCTCTTGCAAAATGCAATGGGCTCACCTCTTAATAACTTTCTGAATTGTTCCAAAAACTAAATTTTCTCAAAATTTCATGGTTGGAATCGATTTTGAAGTAAATTTCCTTATTTTTAAATATTT
>Ga0233431_1003622_pt1 | contig 18057 bp, 15 predicted proteins | sample SI_118_April2016_FD_179867 | JGI IMG/M metagenome (GOLD analysis project Ga0233431, IMG submission 179867) | Seawater microbial communities from Saanich Inlet, British Columbia, Canada - SI_118_April2016_200_MG | ecosystem: Environmental > Aquatic > Marine > Inlet | place: Canada: British... | reverse complement strand
TCCAGCGGCGCATTGACTCGTTCACGTGGTATCGGCGGCCCACGCATTCAACAATATTCTTGCATCAAATCTGAGTGAACGGGCGCGAGGAATAGACCGGAAATTTGGATATCCGGTGGGGGGGGGGAAATTGCGTCGGTAATTCCCTATTGGCGGGACTGACGAAGGGCTTTGGCCATCCTCTCGGCGCGGATGACTTCCTCCGTGGACATCTCGCCGACAATCGCTGCGCGGCGATTGACCGCTGAGTGGCGCCCGCTTTTTGGCAGGTCGGAAACAGCGAATTCGAGCCATACGTAGGCCAGCACCAGGTTTTTCGATACCCCCTCGCCCTTACGGTACATATCGGAGAGATTATACTCGGCTCGCGGATAGCCAAGTACAGCGGCCGTCCAGAATAGTGAAAACGCATCTTCGGCGCTTTTCTCGACTCCCTCTCCACGACGGTACATGACTCCCAGATTGCTCTGCGCCGCTGTGTTTCCTTCATCGGCTGCCTTGCGGTACCAGGACGCCGCCGTGCCAAAATCTTTGTCCACGCCCAGCCCCTTATGGTAGATCATTCCCAAAACCATCTGGGCCTGGCCATCACCCTCTTCGGCCAAAGGCTCCAGTTTCGTGCGCGCGGTTTCGTAGTCCTTATTGCGATATGCTTCAATCCATGATTGGGCGTCCGCAGATAGTGGATAGATCGTGAAAAGCAGGAAGAAGGCGGCGACGGAAAGCACCCCGCGCGCTGAAAAAAGACGAGAAATCGGTTTCATAAGGGTTTCCTTCTTGGCCTGAGACCGTTCGAGTTTCTCCAAAACCACATGGCTATTCGCTTTTTGCGAAGCAAATGAAAACGGTTTTTGCAATGTGGGGACCAAGATCGGAAAAGGTGTTATTCGCGCGCGTTCCGTAGGCCCTTGGCCATGCGCTTGGCGCGCAGAATTTCATCTTCTGAAAGTTCGTTGGCGATCTCGTTTCGTTTGTTTTCCGCCTTGTCGCGGCTTTTCCCGGGCAAATCCGTCACCGCGAATTCCAGCCACGCGTAGGCCAGGGCCGGGTCTTTGGCGATGCCCTCGCCCCGCAGGTACATTTCGGCGAGGTTCATTTCAGCGCGAGCATATCCTTGCATGGATGCCAGCCATATCCAGGAAAACGCCTCACGTGGATTGCGTTCGACGCCTTGGCCGCGGCGGTACATGATGCCAAGGTTGTTTTGCGCCTTTGCATAACCCTGTTCAGCGGCTTTGATGTACCACCCTCTGGCCTTCGTATAGTCTTTCGTAACACCCCTGCCGGTGTGATACATCACGGCCAAACCAAATTGAGACCGCTGATCTCCGTCCTTGGCGCTGGCAAGGTATTCGCGTTGTGCGGTTTTGTAATCGCCGTCGCTGTAGGCTGAAGCCCCGGCCGAATAGTCGGCCGAAGCCGGATAGGCCAACATCAGGAAAATCAACGAGCCAAGAAGAAGTCGAAACATCAGTCGCTCCGTGCCGCAAAATCCGAAAACCGGCCGTCGGCTAACCGACGGTGCAAATATCGTGCCGATTGCCCGGATTGTCGGGTTAATCGGGCCACTCTTTAGATTTCATGCAAAAACGCGCAAAACACCTTCTTGCGCCGTTCAACGCACCACGACGCTAGCGGCACGGTCGCAGAGACCAAGCATGGTGAGCCGAGTTCTTTCTCGGCGCGGTTTCTTGACGGAGAAAATAGCAACAAAGAAAAATATATCAATAAAGAGATTCTGGGTATTAGGAGAAATTTCGACTGGATGAATTTGCGGGTCGTGAGCGTCAACCTCGCCAGAAATAACGGCTGAACAGAACGATTACCGTGAACAACTCGAGCCGTCCCAACAGCATCCCGGCGGCCAACATCCATTTGGCGGCGTCGGGAAGGGTCGAGAAATTGCCAGCGGGACCGATGATGTCGCCCAGGGCCGGGCCGACGTTGCAAATCGCCGTGGCCGCGCCAGAAATGGCTGTGAGGAAATCCAGCCCCAACATGCCCAGCCCGATGGCCAGCAATCCGAAACACAGGATGAAGATGTAGAAGAAACTTAGCACCGAATCGATGACGTCGTTCGGGATGGGGCGGCGGTTATAGTATGGGATGAATACGCCGTGCGGCTGGAATAGCCGCCGTAACTGGGTTCGCGCCGACGCATACAGCACCTGAAATCGGAAAATCTTGATTCCGCAGGTTGTCGAACCCGCGCAACCACCGATGAACATTATCATGAAGAACAGCGGAACGGCGAACGGTCCCCAGCGGTAATAGTCATCCGTCGCGTACCCGGTGCCGGTAACAATGGAAACCAGATTGAAGGAAGCGTACCTCAACGCCGTCAGCGGCTCCAAGCCGTTTTCCAGCCACAAAAATCCGGTGCCAATAAGGGTAAGAATAACCACTAGTGCCAGAAAAATTCGGACCTGCGTGTCGACGAAAAGTGCTGACTTGTGCCCCTGTACGGTGCGCAGATAAAGGACGAAGGGAAGTCCGCCGACCAACATTCCGACCGTCGCGATGGCGTCGATGGTGGCGCTGTCGAAATGTCCGACGGAGCCGTCCGAGGTCGAAAAACCTCCGGTCGCGATGGTGGTCATGGTATGGGAGATCGCCTCGAAGGGGCTCATTCCGGCGGCCCAGTACATGACGGCCCAAGCCACGGACAGACCAAGATAAATAAGCGCCGTGGCGACCGCGATCTGGCCTGCACGCGGCAGGGCCTTTTCCGACGTGTCGGAAGACGTATCCATGCGGAACAATTGCATTCCGCCGACCCGCAACCACGGCAAAACGACAATCGCCATGACGACGATTCCGATGCCGCCCAGCCATTGCAACATCGCGCGCCACAACAAAAGGCCCGGCGGCGCATGATCAAGCCCGACGATTATGGTCGAACCGGTTGTCGTGATCCCCGACATGGCCTCGAAAAAGGCGTCGGTATAGCTCAGGTTCAATTCCGAGAACTTCAGCGGCAAGGCGGCAAAAATCGTCAGTACGATCCAGCTAAGGGTCGTCATGGCGAAGGCTTGGCGCGGCGAAATACGAATGTCGGATGTCCGGTTGGTCAGCACCAGGGCGACGCCGACGAAAAGCGTCAACCCCGCGGAAGTCCCAAATACCTGCCAATCGGGACTGCCGACCGACAGGTCAACGACCGCCGGAATGCACATGGCAATGGCCAGCACGGACAGCAGCATTCCGACAATAAACAGCACGGGCCGGAAATCGATCATCTGGCGGGGTTTCCCGACTCCCTCGAAATTCAGAGCGCGGCACACTTAAGCGGGTTGATCGCTCGCGGTCAAGGGGGCGCACCAATACACCGGTGACGCCGACGGGTTTTTTTCCTCAGACGAACGAAACGTCGCCGGATGCCGGGGAACCGATCATGGCCAGGAATTCACGCCGGGTCGCTGGATTGTCGCGGAAGTCCCCCAACATGCGGCTGGTCACCATTGACACGCCCGATTTCCGGACGCCGCGTGTCGTCATGCATTGGTGTGCCGCCTCGATGACCACGGCGACGCCTTTGGGCTGGAGGATATCGTTGATCGCGTTGGCGATCTGGGCGGTCATCTTTTCCTGGATTTGGAGGCGCTTCGCATAAACCTCAATGAGTCGCGCCAACTTGCTGATGCCGACCACCCGGTGGTCCGGAATATAGGCAATGTGCGCCTTGCCAATAATCGCCGCGATATGGTGTTCGCAATGGGATTCAAAACGAATGTCCTTGAGCAGGACCATATCGTCGTATCCGTCGGTTTCCTCGAAGGTGCGCTTTAGAATTTCAATGGGATCCGCGTCGTAGCCCGCGAACCATTCCTCATAGGCGGTGACGACGCGTGATGGCGTGTCCAGAAGTCCCTCGCGGTTGGGGTTGTCCCCGGCCCAGCGAATAAGCGTGCGCACGGCCTTTTCAGCCTCTTCTCGGCTGGGTTTTTCGTTCGCCAGACGATCTTCGTCGGCGACCAGACTGAGTGGTTTCGATGTGTCCACGGGTAATTCCACTTCCTTGATTTGACGCGCCGAAGCGCCTGATTAATACATAACCTAATTTCGTTGCCGGGGATATCAGTGGATCGGCGTGTTGAGATACGGGCTATCCAGCGAAAAGGCGGGAATGGCCACGTCAATGGACTCGCCGGTATCGGTTTCCATGCGATAGGACCCGACCATGAAGCCCGAAGGCGTCGCCAACGGCGCGCCCGATGTGTATTCGAAGCTGTTGCCGGGATCGATGACGGGTTGCTCGCCAATGACGCCGTCGCCGTCTACTTCGTGAGTTTCGCCGCGGGCATCGGTGATCTCCCAATGGCGCGTCATCAGGCGCACGGTTTGGCGCCCCTTGTTTTCAATGCGAATGCTGTATGCCCACACGAAGCGTCCGTCCTCCGGCGCCGAATGGGTTTCCATAAACGACGGCTGCACCGATACGCATATTCCTTGCGTCGTCTGTTCGTACATGACCGCACCTCCAAACTTGAATCGCCTTATATGTGGGATTGGCGGGGCGCGTTTCCAGCGGTCCCGAGCCGTCGATGAAAAAAAGCGGGCGAGATCGGTTTTGAAACCGTTCTCGCCCTAGGTGCGGAGTGGGGTTGGGCAGGGAGGAGAATGATGGTTCTAAAGTGCGGGAGCGGGGCCTACGGTAATTTCGACCCGGCGGTTGCGTGCCTCGCGTACGCCGTTGGGGGTCGTGATCCTGGGGCGACGCTCGCCGTGCGCCGTCACCGAAATGTGATCGGATGAAATCCCGCGTGCCACCAGCGCACCGCTTACGGCCTCGGCCCGGCGGCGCGAGAGGCGGTCGTTGAAGGGATCGGGACCGGCCAGATCGGTGTGCCCGCTGATGACGACGCGAACGTCTTTTCCAAGATCGGCGGTTTCGGCGATTGCGTTGAGGGCTTCGGTCGCGTCGAATTTCAGGTCCGCGCTGTCAAAGTCGAAATGAATGGTGAAGGACTTTGGCTGATCGACGGCGGCGTCACCCTTTACGGCCACGGCGGGAATTGCCGTACTGCCGGAATTCGCCCTGGAGACCGCGATAGCCCGGTCGATTTCATCCATGGCGGCGAAATAGCCGTCGCGGCATTGAGCAATGTGTTCGGTCTGCCAGTTTTCTTCCTGTTGCTCGACCCAGCAATCGAACTGGATTTGCGCCAGAGCTGCCGTTTCCGGCCACTGATGCCCCGCGCCTTGATCAAGGGCCTTGGTCAGGCGGGCGCGAGCCGCCGTCATCTCGCCGATGCGTTCACGGGGCAGCGACCATTGCTTGAGAGGTTCGGGCCCGACCTTTGCGCCATTGGCGGCAGCTATCGCCTTTTCACCGAAATGGGCGGCGTCGGGCCAATCGCGCATTTCGTTGCTTTCAAACAGGGCGAATTCCTTGTAGCCGCGGGCCAGGGCGGTTTCGAAGCCGTCGCCCTCGGTTTGCATGGCGCGCAGGGCCTTGTAGTCGAAACCGGCGCCACAACCGGTCAGGAAAACGGCCGCGGCGGCTTCGGCCAGAAGAAATGTTCCAAGGATCAAAATACGCATGGCGGGGCATCCCCTGTTATCAATGTCAGGAGAAATCTAGCGGCCGACTGTGGCTGCCGTGTGCCGCCATAAGGCGGGAATGAGGCAAACTGAGGGTAATTTGAGGGCGCGAAAGGGAGCGCCTATTCAGCGCTGCAAGACGCCCCGCCCAGAACGCAGAAGCGCGCGCAGTGGGGATGGTTCAGCTTTACCACCTTGCCGGAATCCGTCAACGTCTCGCCCATTTCAAACTCGGCGTCATAGGGAAGAAGCGTACACGGCACGACCACCGGGCGCGGCTCGCCTTTGCGTTTGACCACCATGCGCGACGTGGCGCACATCATGGTTTCGGGTGCGACCCCCAGAATGTCCCAGCATTTGACGGTGATTTCGGGAACATCGACGGAGGCGTCCATTTCGGGAAACAGCACCAAGACGGCTGGGTCGGCTGCATCAACGGGAATGGCGTGTTCGGCGAAAACGCGGGCATAGCCCTGGCGAGCCGCATCCTCGCTCTCGCTCCAGCAGGTCCGCCCGGCGAGCGCGATTTTGAACCCGTTTGCGGCCAGCCATTTCAGGCCGTCCAGCATGGGCGCCCAGGTTCCCGGGCCACGCACCGCTTCGTGCTTGGCCGGGTCGAAATGATCCATGGAAACGCGGATCGTCAAGGCATCGCCGAACCTTTCCCGCAAACCCGCCAACTGGGCGCGCTTGTGGAACATGGGCTTCATGGCGTTGGACAGAACCAGCGTGCGAAAACCGCGCTCCATGCACAGTTCCAATATTTGCGGCAGGCGGGAATTCATGAAGGGCTCGCCGCCGGTGAAGGCAATTTCCTCGACCGGGGCTTGCGTGAGGACGATCTCGTCGAGATACGGCCGCACGTCGTCTTCGCTGATATAGGCCAGCGCATCGTTTTTAGGGTTGGAATCCATATAGCAGTTGCGGCACGTGATGTTGCACAGACTGCCGGTGTTGAACCACAGAGTGCGCAGCCGTGTCAGCGCGACCACGGCGCGTTCCTCGCCGTTGGCGGTCACGTCGGGGTCGCGGAACTTGCGCGGGTCTATGATCGGTTGTTGAAGCAGGTCTGCGGTCGCCATGGGTGACGAATGATCCTCTCTTGAATTTTCCCCTGCCCCTTTATTTACGCAGCCGTCCGGCCAGCGCAAATGAAATTTTCGTGTGGTTGCCCCCGGGGGTGTCACTAGGGTTGGCCAAGGGTTGCGCGCCTTGGGCCGATCCCCTATACAATTGGCTCTCAGGCGCAGGCGTGCGGGTGTAGTTCAATGGTAGAACAGCAGCTTCCCAAGCTGCATACGGGGGTTCGATTCCCCTCACCCGCTCCAGCCCTTTTCGTCAGGTGCTTTTCCTCGGGGGACCAAGCATGAATTCCAAAGACCTTCTCGTCGCTTCGTTCAAGGCCGCGCTGGCTGCCGCTGATCCCGCCACCATCGTGCCCAAGCACCTGCCCGAGCCGCCCAAGGGGCGCACGCTGGTGGTTGGTGCGGGCAAAGCGGGCGGCGCCATGGCGCGTGCCGTCGAGGATGCCTGGCCCGCCGACAAGCCGTTGTCCGGCGTTGTCATCACCCGCTACCAGCACAGCGTCGAAACGAAGCGCATCGACGTGGTCGAAGCCGGGCACCCGGTCCCTGACGAAGCGGGCGAGGCGTCTGCCCGGCGCATTCTGGCCGAAGCGGGCGAGCTTGACCCCGATGACCTTCTGCTGTGCCTCATGAGCGGCGGCGGCTCGGCCCTGATGACCCTGCCCGCGCCCGGCCTGACGCCCGATGACCTGCAGGCGGTCAACAAGTCGCTTCTCAAATGCGGCGCCAACATCCAGGAAATGAACGTGGTGCGCAAACACCTGTCGGCCAGCCAGGGCGGAAGGCTGGCGGCGGTGTGCAAGGCGCGCATCAAAGCCCTGATCATTTCGGACGTCACCGGCGACGACCCGACCCATATCGGCTCCGGCCCCTGCGCTCCCGATCCCAGCACCTATGCCGACGCGCTGGCTATTGCCGCGCGCTACGAGGTGGACCTTGCGGAGGCCCCGCGCAAGCATCTGGAAAGCGGCCTCGCAGGTGACATCGGCGAGACGCCCAAGCCCGGCGACCCCATTTTCGCCCGCGTCGAAAACAACGTCATCTCGACCAGCCTGGATAGCCTTCGCGCCGCCGAAACGTACCTGAAATCCCAGGGCATCAACGCCGCCGTGCTGGGCGACAGCATTACCGGCGAAGCCAGCGAAGCGGCCAAGGTGTTCGGCGGCATCGCGCGCCACGTCAAAGCCAACGGCAACCCGTGGCCCACACCCGTCGCCATCCTGTCGGGCGGCGAAACGACCGTGACGGTCAAGGGCAAGGGGCGGGGCGGGCGCAACGCCGAATTCCTGCTCTCGCTGGCCTTCGACCTGCAGGGCCTCGAAGGCGTCTCCGCCCTTTCGTGCGACACCGACGGCATCGACGGCATGGAAGACAACGCCGGAGCGCTGATTACGCCCGACACCCTGGAACGCGCCCGCGCCAAAGGCTTGAAGCCGCTCGATCACCTCGACAACAACGACGCCTACACGTATTTTGCGGGCATCGGCGACCTGGTGATGACCGGCCCCACCCTGACCAACGTCAACGACTTCCGGATTATCCTGATCGAGTAGACAACCCGCGATCTTCCAAGCAACCAAGGCCACCCAGCAGCCCCAACCTCCGCGCCTATCCCACCCAGGCTCCCGGAGGGGCGTGTGGCGTGGCGGCTGGGGGCTAGGACGAACGCTCGTCGTCAAAACCAACGGTTTTGTTGACCACATAGAGCGGGCGGTTTTTGGACTCGGTGAAGATGCGGCCGATGTATTCGCCGAGGACGCCCGTCGAGATAAGCTGTACGCCGCCGAAGAACAGGACCGCCACCATGATGGAGGCGTAGCCCGGCACGTCGACGCCGAAGACCCATGTGCGGACGATCAGCCATGCTGCGTAGAGGAGCGAGAGTGTCGCACTTGCCGCGCCCAGCCAGATCCAGAGGCGCAAGGGGATGGTGCTGAACGAAAAAATGCCGTCGAAGGCGAAGCGCAGCAGGCGCAAAAAAGGCCATTGGCTTTCACCCGCCTTGCGCTGGGGGCGGTCGAACGGCACCGACGTATGTTTGAAGCCCACCCAGGCAAACAGGCCTTTCATGAAACGCGCGTGTTCGCCCAATCGTTTGAGCGCGTCCACCACGACGCGGTCCATGAGCCGGTAATCCCCGGCGTCGGGGGGGATGGGGGTTTGGCTGAGACGGTTGAAGACCGCGTAGAAGACTTTCGCCGTGGTTCGCTTGAGCCAGCCGTCCTCGGCCCGCGAACGCCGCGCGCCATAAACCACCTGCCAGCCCTCGCGCCACTTGGCGACGAAATCGGTGATCAGTTCCGGCGGGTCCTGAAGGTCGGCGTCCATGACGACGACGGCCTGGCCGCGCGCGTGGTCGATACCTGCGGTAAGGGCGGCCTCCTTGCCGAACCCGCGCGACAAATCGACGATGCGCAATGCGGGAAGTTTGGCGTTGCGCTTTTGCAGGCGCTCAAGCGTGTCGTCGGTGCTGCCGTCGTTGACGCAAACAACCTCGAAGGTCTCGTTCAATCCTTCCAGCACCGGCAGCAGGCGTTGGAACAAGGGCTTCAAAAGGTCGCGCTCGTTGCGCATGGGAATGACGATGGAAATCGTGACGGATTTTGCCATGCTTCCTTCCCCCCTAAATTCGCTTGAGCTTATACAACCTGAAAGCCGCCAGCAAGCCACCGGACAGCGCCAGAATGCTTAAGATTAAGGCGGCGAGTGCGGCTTTGTCCGCCATCCGGCGGTTCACCGAAGCCATGAAGGAAACGGGCATGTTGGAGGTGAAGTCGCTCAACAGCCGTTCTTGGTCGGCGCGGAAGTGGTCTCCGGGCAGGCAGCCGTTTTCCTCGGGGTAAACGTAACAGGCCGGGTTTTTGAAATTGAAAGCGCCGTCCCGGTCGACCCGCAGAACCCGGCCCGGACGCAGCCTGCCGAAGGGGAATTTTTCCAGCCGGTATCCGAAGATGGGCTCATAGCAAAGGGCGTTCGAGACGCCCCTGAGGAAGGAATGGTCCATGCGCGGGGCATGTTGGGCAATGGCTCGTCCGTCGGATCGCTTCTTGATGAACAGGCCGACCGCGCCAACGGGCGGAATAGGAGCGTTCTTCTTCTCGATGGCCGTCCAGGCGGCGACCATTTGGGAAGCATCGTAGGTGAGTTCCGGTTTCAGTTCCCTGGGAACGACCGATACCTGAAAAAGCGTCATGGCGAGGATCAGCGAAGAAATAACGACGGCGCCGACACCTCGACCGACCGACGCGTATTTCCAAAGCAGGGCGGCGAAAAGCGCGAACAAAGGAATGTACAAAACCGCCCAGCGCAACATGTTGCTGGACTGGCCGAGGACCGGCAGGCTTTTGAGGAAATGGCTCCAGCCGGGCGTGTGCAAATTAAAGGCGGCGGGCAAGACAAGGTAGGCGACGACGAAAATGGCGGCCCATCGATAGGTGGTGATTGCCGACGTAATTCGCTCTCTGACGGAAGGCTTGAATAGCAGGGAAAGCACCAAAAGAACGACAAAGGGCGTTAGCCCGACGTAGTACTCATGCCATCCCATGAGAAAGGTTTTGTTTTGCAGGCTGGCGTTTAACGCGCCTGCGGACGGCACGTAAAAAACGGCCTGGGCAAGATAGCCAAGCAGGTCAATGGGGCCGAAGCCGGGCAGCGTGTACTGATCGCGTGGAAAATTGCCAAGCAGCGCCAGAGCGGCCTCGATTTTCGGCGCTGACAGCAGCAAGGCGCCCCCGACGGAAATGGCGATGGAAAGGAAGCCCGCGATAGTGCTTCGCTGGCGTATGCAGAACAGGATTGTCAGAAAGCCAATGATCGCAAGGAATTGCGGCAGCAGAACGCCGACGCCTGCGTAGATCGTGTAAGAAGTCAAAAGCGCCGCCGCACTCAGCAGCGCCGCCCAATAAACGTATTGTTTCTGCGAATGCAGATGGATCGCCTGCATGATCGTCCAGGCGATCAGGGGGGCGAACAGCAAATTATAGTGAACCAGGTGCCCGACCGTCAGCCTGACAATCGCGAAGCCGCTGAACATGTAAATAACGGCGCCCAGTAATGCGGCGGCGGCGGGCAAATCAAACCGTCTTGCGCAAAGAAAAATGCCTGAGCCGCCGACAACGGATGCAAACACGAACGTCAGGCGCACGGCGTCCACGGGATCGGTCAAAAACAGGAAAAACTGGGGCAGGGAAAAAGACGAAGATTGCGGGTTGGCGAAGACAAAAACGCCGGCGCAGTAGGATGCCGTATACTCCTGAAGGGCAAGCCCGTTTTGTTTGAAATACAGGTGGGCATCCAGCATTTTCGGCAAAAAATATGAAAAATCATGCCCGGTTCCATCAATCATCATCCACGCCATGAGAATGAGCGCGCCCAGGGCAAGCCCGCCGATACCCAAATATACGTACCAATCTCGCACGTTTTTGATTTTCATTTGGCTTCCCATTTGCGTCGCGAGCGGTCAAACACGGTGCCCGGCGATTGGCCCGCCTTCCCCTCAACCTCCACCTGTTTACCGATATTTAGGACTTGTTTGGTAAATAAATCGTCAGTGGCTTGATTTGGGACAGGATTAGGGGTTGGGCTATGGAACAAGGGCGGAAGTTGGGGCTGATCTGGGAACAACCTGAGGAGAGGCGGGAGCCTGAGGCGATTGCGCTGAAACTGTCGCCTTTTCCGAGCGAGGAAGCCATTGCGGCGTGGACGGCCGACGTGAGCAGCCCGCTGTTTGACGACGGCGAAACACCGAAAAGCTAGACTTTTTCGTACCAAAAAAGCGTCGCGGAGTGAGGCGGACGGGGACGGGATCCCTTGTCCGCTTTTGCGCGTTTTTTGCCCCTTGCGGCATTCGCCGCGGTTTAACGAAAATTATAAATAATATAAGATAAAAATTGTGTCTTCCCGTGCCTTGACGTACAAAGGCGTAGGTGTCATAAAAGCGTCATAAAAACGTAATATACGAGTAGACCATGCTTCGTCGAATTATTCTGCCGGTCATGTTGGCTGTGCTGGCGTGGGGCTTTTGGGTGAGCCCGGAATTCAAGGAAATTGCAGCCGGGGTGGCCATTTTTCTGTTTGGCATGATGGCGCTGGAACAGGGCTTCAAGACCTTTTCCGGCGGCGTTTTGGCGAGGCTTTTGAACGCCTGCACCGATAAGGTATGGAAAAGCCAGGCTTTCGGGTTTGTCTCCACCGCGATCATGCAGTCGAGCTCGCTGGTTTCGGTCATCACCATTTCTTTCCTGTCGGCCGGGCTGATCGCGCTTCCGGCGGGCATCGGCATTATTTTCGGCGCCAACATCGGCACCACCACGGGTGCCTGGTTGGTGGCCGGCATCGGCCTGAAGGTGAAGATTTCCATTTACGCCATGCCGCTGATCGTGTTCGGCGTGGTGCTGGTGTTCCAGCAGGCCAAGACCCTGAAGGGCGTCGGCTACATTCTGGCCGGGGTCGGCTTCCTGTTCCTGGGCATTCACTACATGAAAACGGGATTCCAGAGCTTCCAGGACGGGTTCGATCTGGCGCGCTATTCCCTGACCGGCATTACCGGCCTGCTGACCTATACCGGTATCGGCGTGCTGGCCACGGTCATCATGCAATCGAGCCACGCGACGCTGATTTTGGGCATCACGGCGCTGGCCGCCGGGCAGATCAGCTACGAGAACAGTCTGGCCATCGCCATCGGCGCCAACGTCGGCACCACGATTACGGCTATTTTGGGCGCCATGAGCGCCAACGTGACCGGCAAGCGATTGGCGGCGGCGCATCTGATTTTCAATGTCATCACCGGCCTGATTGCCATTCTGTTCATCAATTTCATGGTTCAGGCTGTCGAGATGATCAGCAGCGGGCTCGGCATCGCGCCCGAAAACTACACCCTCAAGTTTGCCGTCTTCCATACGCTTTTTAACACCATCGGCGTGGCCATTATGACGCCCTTTATCCCGCGCCTGGTGACGTTCCTTGAGCGGGCCTTTCCCGAGCGCGCGCTTCTGGTTACGGAGCCGTATTTCCTGAACGAAGCGGCGCTGGCGTTGCCCGACACGGCCATGATGGCGATCGTGCGCGAAGCCGGTCACCTGTATGACAACGCCTTCGATTTCATCGCAACGGGACTGGGATTGAGTAGCACGGCCCTGCGCGGCGAGGAAGCGGTCAAGGATGTGATCGCCGAGGCCGGGCCGCCGGAAGATATCGACATCGACGATTTGTACGCGCGGCGGATCAAAAGCCTGCTAGGCGCCATTCTCGAGTTTGCCACCCGGGCGCAGCCGATGATGACGCCGAAACAAACGCGCCTGGTTCTCAGCGTGCGCGCCGCGGCGCGGGACATCTCGCAGGCTGTGAAAGACGTCAAGCACCTGAACAAGAACATGCGCGAATATACGGGCTCCGAAACGGCCGAAATGCGGACCCAGTACAACACCATGCGCCAAAAGATCGCCAGAATCCTGCGCGAAACCGAGCTGATGCGCCACGACCCCGCGGTAACGGGCGGCAAGCTGAAGAAACTGCGCAAAAAGATGGAAGCCGACGACATTCTGGAAAACGGAACTCTGGACGAGTTGGTGAATGCCGGGTTGATCAGCCAGAGGCAGGCATCCTCGCTTATCCACGACAGCGGTTACGCCAACAACATCGGCCTGCGCCTGATTCATGCCGGACGCTCCATTTTCCGCGGCAAGATTTATGATTTGATGCAAGAAACCGGCGCCGCCGCCGCCGCTGATGTCGAAATCGACGAAATCGAAGTCGAGGGCGACGAGAACGGCAACGGCAACGGCAACGGCGACATGGAAATCGGCGAGCGTCCCGTTCCGTCGGAAAAAATGCTAGAGCCGGATAGTCCCGTCGAGCCCGAAGCTGCGAGCGTTTCCGAGGAGCCGCCGGCGGCCCCGAAACCCAAACCCGCAAAGCGCAAAAAACCGGCGACGGCGGCGGCGAAAGCGGTGGCCGCGCGATCAACCAAGGCTTCCACGACCACTGGCAAGCCGAAAGCCTCAGCTAAGCCCAAGGCCGCAGCCAAGACCAAGACGACCGGCAAGACCAAGGTTGCCAAACCCAAGGCCGCCAGCAAAGCGAAACGCGCCGATCATCCGGCCCAGCCCAAGTCGCGGGGTTAAACGCGCCGTCACGCATTGACGGTGGCGCACATTGGCGGTATTGCCAAGGGATCATGACGATGAAGGTGATCATCACCGGGGCCACGGGCATGGTCGGCCACGGCGTGCTGCTGGAATGCCTGGAAAGCGATGCGGTCGCTTCCGTGCTGGTGGTGGGCCGCCGTTCCGTGGGCCTCTCGCACCAGAAGTTGAAAGAGGTGGTTCTGGCCGACTTTTCGAAGACGCACGAGATCGCGGCGGAACTGGCCGGGTATGAAGCGTGCTTTTACTGTGTCGGCGTGTCTTCCATGGGGATGAGCGAGGCCGACTATCGAAAAAATACCCATGATCTGACCCTGGATTTCGCCAATGTTCTGGCCGAGCTTAGCCCGCAGGCGACGTTTTGCTATATTGCGGCAAGCGGGACGGATGCCGCGTCCAAAACCATGTGGGCGCGCATCAAGGGGGAAACGGAAAACGCGCTTTTCGCCCTGCCGTTCGCGAGCGCCTACACGTTCCGCCCGGCCTACATCCATCCCATGAAGGGCGTGAAATCGCGCGTCGGCATGTATAACGCCGTGCTGGCGCTGACCAGGCATCTGTATCCGCTGATCCGGGTCATCCTTCCGAAACATTCGACGACCAGCGAAAACATCGGCAAGGCTCTTATCGCCGCCGCGCGGGACGGCTATGAGCGGCCCATCCTCGAAAGCGACGACATCAACGCGCTGGCCAATAGATAGCCCCGAAATTCCCGGACAAATGTTTGGAGCAAGTGCTTAATGCTGTTTCCAACGGACCTCCCCTCGTTCCTGGATCTCATCAGCCAACACGGCGATGCGGCCTATAGCATCACGTTTGGCTACGCGGCTTCGCACAGCCTTTTGTTCACATTGTTCGGAGGCTATGCCGCGCATTCGGGCGCGCTGAGCCTGGGAACTCTTTTCGTCGTTTGCTGGATAGGCAGCTTCATGGGCGACGTGGTCCGCTTCTGGATCGGCCGGCGTTTCGGAACGCGCTGGCTCGGGTCTTTTCCCAGGGTTAAACGCGCCGTCCAGGTGGCGGCACGGCTGGCCGACAGCCACTATTTCTGGATGATCCTTTTTCATCGCTACCCGCATGGTATCCGGGGCGTTGCAGGCTTTGCCTATGGAATGTCGGAACTGCCGTGGTCCGCCTTTCTATTACTCAATTTTTTGTCGGCGGGCGTGTGGTCCGGCGCCGTCCTCTCGGTCGGCTATGCCTTCGGCCAGGTTTCGGAAAAGCTCATGGACGATGTCTCTTCGCACCTGGGCTTCGGGATGTTGGTCGCGTTCCTTGGCCTTTCCTGGTTTTTGAGCAAGAAACTCGAGCGCGTTGTCGAGCGAAGCTGACGCAAGCCGAAAAAAAGGGCTCCTGACGGAACCCTTTTTCGATGGCTGGGGCGGGAGGATTGGCGGCGCGCGGTCAAGAGCCCGCGCTTCGCCCGCTCCGGACCTGTGCGGTCCTTCACGAACGAACAAGGTTCGATCCTCCTCACCCGCAGAAATGAAAAAAGGGAGAACCAGACGGTCCTCCCTCTTTTAATGGCTGGGGCGGGAGGATTCGAACCTCCGAATGCCGATACCAAAAACCGGTGCCTTAACCACTTGGCCACGCCCCACCAGTGCTTGCGGCGGCGCACTTTACGCGCATTCGTCATGCGCTGCAAGACGGCTCGTTACGTCAGCATGGGGGCCTGGGTCAGCCACCAGTCGGGGTGGGCGTTTTGCATGGCGGAGCGGGCGGATTGGGCGTTCGCGGGGTCGTCGAAAATTCCGAAGCAGGTTGCGCCGCTTCCCGACATGCGGGCCAGCAGGCAGCCGGGCCGGGCGGCGATGGCGTCAAGCACTTCGATTACCGGCGGGGCCAGCGCGCAGGCGGCGTCGGCGAGATCGTTGTTTCGCTCCGCCAGAAGGGCGGCCAGCCGGGTGGCATCCTTGGGCGGCGTGTCGAAACGCGCAGGCACCGAAAATTCCCCCTGCCGCGCCTTAAAAACAGCCGGTGTCGAGATCGCCACGCCGGGATTGGCAAGCACCAGCCAGATGGTCGGCAGGGGAGGCGCGGGCTCGATGTTCTCGCCGATCCCGCCCACAAAGGACGGCTGGCCGGCAAGGCACACCGGCACGTCGGCCCCCAATCCCAGCGCCAGGGCCGCCAGGGGTTCGGCGTCGGGCTCGAATTCCCACAGGCGCATCAATGCGTTAATTGTGGCCGCCGCGTCCGCCGATCCACCGCCGATGCCCGATGCCACCGGAAGGTTCTTGGTCAGGCGGATGTGTGCGCCGTCGCTGCGGCCCGCCACTTGCGCCAATCCGCGCGCCGCGCGCAGCACCAGGTTGTCGGGCCCGGCAAAAAGCCCCTGGGCGAACGGGCCGTCCATATAAAGGGAAAAATCGTCGGCAGGCTCAATGGCGATGCGGTCACCCACACGGGCGAACACGATCAGGCTATCGAGCAGATGATAGCCGTCGTCGCGCCGCCCCGTGACGTGAAGGTAAAGGTTGATCTTGGCGGGAGCGTCAAGCGCGATTTCAGCCATCGTTGCCGGGTTCGTCTTCTTTGCGTAGGCCGGGTTCGTCTTCGACGGTTAGGCCGCGTTCGATCTTCTTTTCGATTTTGCCGATAAGATCGGCCTCGGGCTTCAGGGTCAGCGAGCGAAGCCACTGGAACTTCGCTTCCCTGCGGCGGTCCGCCTTCCAATAGGCGTCGCCCAGATGATCATTGATGATGGGGTCTTCGGGGCGCAATTCGATGGCCCGTTCAAGATCGCGAACCGCCTCCTTGATTTTGCCCAGCCGATAATGAGCCCAGCCGAGGCTATCGACGATGTAACCGTCGTTGGGACGCAGCTTGACCGCTTTTCCGATCATCTCGATGGCGCGATCCAGATGCAGCCCCTTGTCGACCCATGAATAACCCAGATAGTTCAGCACGTAGGGCTGCTCGGGTTCGAACTCGAGGGCGGCAAGGAAATCGGTTTCGGCACGCTTCCACTGCCCCGAGCGTTCCAGGGCCATGCCGCGAAAATAAAGCAGCGACCACTGGTGTTGCTTCAGTGAAGGGATGCGCAAAAACGCTTCGTCGTAAACGACAACCGCTTCGGCAAACCGGTCCCGCCCGCGCAGGATGTTGCCGATGGTGATCAGCGGTTGGGCAACATCCGGTTTTTCGGCGGCCATTGTGCGCAGATGCGTAATGGCGTCGTCGGGCCGGTCCAGATCATCAAGGTTGAGGCCGACACGGACGCGTGCGGCCCACGCCAGCGGAGAAGCCGCATCAATGGCCGCATAAACCGTGTTGGCGGCTTCCAGGCGTTGGTTGGATTCAAGAATGTCGCCCAGCAGAATCCGCACCGCCGGGAAATCCGCTTTCAGGTACAAGGCCAGCCGTCCGAATAGCAGCCCCATCTCGCGCGCGTTTTGCTGACGAAACGCACCCGCCAGATCGAACAACCCCTGGGCCGCGCCGAATTTTGCGTCTGCGATACTGCGCGATGGTTTGGTTCCGCTTTTCAGCCGCGCCAACGACGCGTCAAGAAGGTTGGTGCCGGGATGCTCGGTAAGAAAGGCGTTATAGACCTTTTGCGCTTCGTCCGGCTTTCCGGTGCGTTCAAGAAATTCGCCGAACAGCTCTATGGCCCGGAACGCCGCCGCGCCCTTGCCTCCTGTTGCCGCGCGATAGGCTTCCAATGCCGCCGCGTCTCTTTCGCCCATATCGTTGATCAGGGCCACGTGAAGATTTTGCAAAGCGCTTGCTTCGCCGTTTTTGCCGCGCAGATTGTTCAATGCTTCGAGCGCGCCGCCGACGTCACCGGCGCCGGCCAGCGCCCACCCGCGCAAAATCGGACCGACAAGCCGGTTGATGCCGTTTTTTTCCAGCGCGCCCAACCGTTCGTCCGCGCCCTTGAATTCACCGCGCGCAATATCGTGAATCGCCAGCACCAGATCGACGACGGTGGTTCCCTTGCCGGTTCCCGCCAGTTTGCCCAACAGCGGAATGGCATCGTCAACCCGTCCTTCCGAGACCAGTAAAACAGCGGCCTGAAAATTCAAATCCGGGTTTTCGGGATCCTTGGCCAGGGCCGCGCGAAAATACTCAATCGCATGATCGCTGTCGCTTTGGGTGCGCGCGAAACTGCCGGCAAGAAAATTCCCGATAAAGGACCGGCCGGGTTCTATCGCCTCGCCCAGACGCGGCGCTTCCCAGGCCTGCGGCGCAACGTCTGCCGCAACCGACGGGCCGGAAATCTTTGATGACGTGCAGGCCGCCGACAAGGCCAGACCGACCGCCACGGTGATTGCCAGGCG
>Ga0233431_1003613_pt1 | contig 18142 bp, 16 predicted proteins | sample SI_118_April2016_FD_179867 | JGI IMG/M metagenome (GOLD analysis project Ga0233431, IMG submission 179867) | Seawater microbial communities from Saanich Inlet, British Columbia, Canada - SI_118_April2016_200_MG | ecosystem: Environmental > Aquatic > Marine > Inlet | place: Canada: British... | reverse complement strand
TAACGGTCTTACCAACACCTGCACCTCCAAACAGTCCCATCTTTCCACCACGGGGAAATGGAACAAGAAGGTCAATAACTTTAATACCTGTTTCAAGCACTCGAACACTGGTATCCTGTTCAGTAAATTTCGGCGCCTCCCGGTGTATAGGCAACATCTTTTCCTGGCTAACCGGGCCTAAACCGTCCACAGGCCGACCTACTACATTAAGTACACGTCCAAGTCCAGCCTCACCAACAGGCATCATAATCGGTTTCCCAGTATCTTTAACAGCTTGCCCTCTGGTCAACCCGTCAGTAACATCCATGGCAATAGTTCTGACAACATTGTCTCCCAAATGCTGCGCCACTTCGATAACCAAATTATCCTTTTCATCGTTGATAGCCGGATTAGTAATCAGAAGTGCCGTATAGATTGTTGGCAGATTTCCCTGCTCAAACTCCACATCAACAACAGGTCCCATAACTTGGGTAATTCTACCTATGTTTTCTCCCATCTAAAGACCTCCAAATTTGCTATTTATCATGTATCAGACAAATAACTATTAACTGTTTTTTATATTTATCCACTAAGAGCCTCGGCGCCACCAACAATATCCATTAATTCCGCAGTAATGGCCGTCTGCCTAGCCTTATTGTATGTAAGCGTAAGACTATCAACCATGTCGTCGCATGCCTTGGTTGCATTATCCATAGCCATCATTCTCGCAGCATGTTCACTGGTAGATGTTTCAAGTAATGCACTGTACAACTGTACAAAAATATTTCGTGGAAGCAAATCTTCAAGCAAATCATCATGTGATGGCTCACAAATATGTTCAGCCAGATAAGAAGTATTCTCATCAGGTTCTATTTCTTCCTCAGCAGCTTCAACCAGCGGAATCGGAAGTATCTTATTTATAACCGGAATCTGCTTTCCCATACTTATAAACTGAGCATACACAATATATACTTCATCATAACTCCCATTCAAATATCCATCCACGAGCTTGCGCCCGGCAGTGGAAGCTATGTTGAACGGAATAGCATTACCCACAACTCCTATATGTTCATCAGCTATAGGCAAGTTCGATCTCTTGCACCAGTCACGCCCTCTCCTTCCAAAATTGGTAAACAGAAAATCAACGTTTTTATCAGATTTTCCATCAATAGTTTTTTGGACATGTTCAATCAGATTAACATTGAAGCCACCACATAGCCCTCTGTCAGAAGTACATAGGACAACATGAATCTTTTTGACATCATCATGAGAAACAAGTAGTGGATTTACCTCTTCTCCGGCCTTCTCAGCGACACTGCTCAACACTTCTTTGAATTTATCAGCATAAGGACGGAATCCCTCCATCCTTGTCTGAGCACCACGCAGTCTGGACGTCGCGACCATGTTCATGGCTTTTGTAATCTGCCTTGTTTTTTTTACAGCAGTAATTTTTGTCTGAACCTCTTTTAAACTTGGCATACAACTCAACCCTTATTATTATTAAGATTATTGGCTAGTTGCAACTCCAACAATAATCATCAACAGATGCCTGACAATCTTAGTTTATAGTGTCCTTGAATTCCTGATCATACGCATTTAATGCCTCGGTTATTGTTTTTTCTAAATCATCCGAGATTTTTTCTTTTTCTTCAAGTTCAGAAAAAATATGCGAATACCTTTCTTCAATAAAGGTGTAAAGTCCTGCCTCATATTTAGCAAGCACATCAACCGGATACTTATCAAGAAATCCCTTTGTTCCTGCAAAAAGCATTGCAACCTGTTTTTTCATTGGCAGAGGCTGATACTGAGGTTGCTTAAGTATTTCAACAAGTCTTTGACCTCGTGTCAACTGCTGCTGAGTTGCTGCATCCAAATCAGAACCAAAGGCGGCGAATGCCTCAAGTTCACGGAATTGAGCCATATCCAGCCGCAATGTACCAGCAACCTGTTTCATAGCCTTAACCTGAGCCGCTCCTCCAACGCGGGATACTGAAAGACCTACATTAATTGAAGGCCTTACACCGGCAAAAAATAGAGATGGTTCAAGATATATCTGACCATCTGTAATTGATATAACATTGGTCGGGATATATGCTGAAACGTCACCAGCCTGAGTTTCAATGATTGGAAGCGCTGTAAGAGAACCCGCACCCAGATCGTCACTTAATTTAGCAGCCCGTTCAAGCAATCGGGAATGGTTATAGAAAATATCACCAGGATAGGCTTCACGTCCAGGAGGCCGCCTCAAGAGTAATGAAACCTGCCGATAAGCCGCTGCCTGTTTTGAAAGGTCATCATAAATAATCAGCGCATGTTGTCCTTTATCTCTGAAATATTCTCCCATCGCACATCCTGCATAAGGTGCAATGAATTGTAAAGTTGCCGGGTCACTGGCACAGGCTGATACTATAGTGGTGTATTCCATAGCCCCATACTTCTCAAGAACAGCATGAACCTGAGCAACTGTTGATTGTTTTTGCCCGCAAGCCACATAAATGCAATAGATATCCGTCTCTTTCTGAGCAAGAATTGCATCAATAGCACATGCAGTTTTACCGATCTGGCGATCTCCAATAATAAGTTCCCGCTGACCACGCCCAACCGGCGTCATGGCATCAACGGCTTTTAATCCTGTATAGCAGGGCTCATGCACACCTTTTCTTGCAATAACACCTGGAGCAATCATCTCAACGCGTCTGTTTTCCGTTGAATTAATAGGCCCCTTACCATCCAGCGGTTCACCTACTGCGGAAACCACACGACCAAGAACTGGTTCACCAACAGGCACTTCAGCGATGCGGCGTGTACGCTTAACTATATCCCCTTCCCTAATATGGATATCCTCACCCATAATGGCGACGCCCACATTGTCTTCTTCAAGGTTCAATACAAGTCCGAGTATACCTCCTGGAAACTCAACTAATTCCAACGCCATAACTTTTTCCAGTCCATATATTCTGGCAATACCATCACCCACTGACAAAACAACACCGGTCTCACTCAGTTCTACCTTCTTCTCATAATCCTTAATTTGTTCTTTAATAATCTGACTTATTTCTTCGGCTCTTAATTCCATTAGACACTCTCACCCCTTTTTAAGGATTCTCTCATGTTGAGTAATTGTGTTTTAATACTCCCGTCCAGAACAATATCTCCTATCTTAGTCACAATCCCACCAATCAGACTGGCATCTTGTTCAATTTCAAGAGTAATCTCTTTACCCGTCTTTTTAGACAGAGATGTACGAATATTTTCAATGGTTTCTGACGAAAGTTCTGTTGCCGAAACCAAACTGGCACGAACAATTCCATTTAGCTCATCAGCAAACTTCTGATAAAAATTATTGATATAAGTTACAAATCCAATTCGTCCTTTCTCAAACAACAAAAGGAGAAATGATTGCATTATTTTTGAAAGGTTCAGCTTATTAATGACAGCCTGCAACACTTTCTTCCGAGCCTGCATATCATACAAGGGATTACAGATTGCCTGTTCAAGCTTCTTTTCCGGCGTCATTATACTGGCTATACAGTCAAGCTCTGCCTTGTAGGCCACAGCCTGGCCATCTTCACTTCCGATAAGCAAAAGTGCCTTGGCATAACGCCTTGCAACAGCCAAATTTTTCACTATGCCACCACCTTATTTAGATATTCATCAACTAATCTGTTTTGATCTCCTACCGAAATTCTCTTTTTTATAATCTGTTCGGCTTTCGCCAGCGCCCTGCCAATTATTTCTGCCTGTAATCCGACTTTTGCCTTTTGGAACTCATGTTCAATATTTCTGCGAGCCTGATTTTCAAGCTTTTCGGCGGTTGATTCAGCCGATAGTATAATTCTGGTTCTGGCTTCCTCTCCTTGCTGAATGTAACCTGCAATAATTTTCTCTGCTTCTTCATTCAACAGAGACAACTTTTCATTGCACTGAGATAGCTGCTTCTCTGCGCTTCTCTTTTTAATCTCAAGTTCTGTTAGCTGGTCTCTTATCCCTTTAATCCGTGCGTTTAAGGCGGTAGGCACGGGCTTCTTCAACAGGAAGAAAAGAGCTCCCGCCAGAACAACAAAACACATAATACGATAAGTATCTGTGGATACCCACCCCTGATAAGCTCCGTGAGAGTCTCCACCATTCTCACCGTTACCAGATGATGCCAGAGCAGTGCCGGCAACAAAAAAGAAAAACAACATCGCTATTATAGGCAGACTAACTTTACAATGACTCCGGTTAATACATGGAAATCTCATTAGACAGCCCTCCCCAGAATCTTTTCACTAATATCGTTAGCAAACTCATCAGTCTTTTCAAGCAAAGAACTTCTTACTATTTGTGCGTCATTAGCGATCTTTTGCTGAATTACAGCAAGCTCATCTTTTGCTTTCTGGTTAATTCTCCCGATAATTGCCTTTTCTTCGTCAGCAGCGGCTTGAATCAACGATTCTTTCTTGTTCAGCCCCTCTGCTCTGGCTGCCTTTATGCCTGAAGAAAAAACCTCGTTTTTTCCTTTGACCTCACCAAGTAATTTCTCAATTCCTTTGTCAAGGCCATCTACCTTCTCCTTTCGTTGAAGAAGCACACTTCGTATAGGTTTATACACAAGAATGTTTAAAGCAAACATAGTTAACAAAAAATTAGCAATCTGTATAAAAAGCGATCCGTCAACGCTAATCATTTAAATTACCCCCATACCATGATGTAGTTTATTGAGCGCGAATGCCCTATCTAATCCATAATAATTAAACCAGATGTATACTACCATATCAAATTAATTGTCAAAGGTTTTTTCTAAATTTTCTTACGACAGTTTGATGAACTATTTGAAAATTCAATTATAAGCGCCTTACCTGATGTGACCGGTTGAAACTGTTCATGTTAATTTTTGGGTTTTTTACGATTGAGCTTTATATTCTCAGACCTCGTAAAATCAAATTTCCGATATTTGGGCAAGAGTCGATCTTTCTGGGATTATTCCGTATTCAGCCCAAAAGTTGGACAGCATTCCCAACCTGAACATAGATTTTCACAGAGGTACTAATAATTCTGGAAGTTGCGTAACGCCGTACTATATTTATGTTTGCTGATTATCCTCTGTGAAAATGCTAAAGCTTTTCGAATAATGTAACAAGATCAACATGATAAAAGATCGGGATATTTTCAAATTCATGAACACATCCTGATGCCTTAATTCCCATAATTTCAAATTTAGTTGCTATTTTAAATTTTCGGTACCATGGATCAAAATTAGTTTCACCATAAGAGCCTTGTTTGAAACTTCAGGTTGAGCATTTTGATGTAGCAATTTCAGTAGTTCGAAAAGCATAACTCAGTTGATTTTTTGTATAATTTATTTGTAACTATTCAGCACAATCGAAATATCGGCTGTAAATTGACCAAAATGAGGAAAAATTTGGTCATTTCCCAATCCAAAATGGTTAGTTTGTGGAACAACTTCAAAAAATCAGTCCCAAAATCAGATGTGCTGAATACTTACTTAGAAATAAAGCTTAAAGGCAACGAATTAGCTGTTTTTAGCAAGTAATAGATAAGGAGGATCAAATTGAAATCACCAAAAAGATGCATCAAATGCATTTTGCCTGAACATTTACCAGGTATTACATTTGATGAAAAAGGCGTGTGTAATTTTTGCAATGACTATGAACAGAACCGGGAAAAAATGGATTTTATCCAAAAAAAATCCGAATTGGATGCGCTGGTGGAACAGGCCCGAAAAATTTCCGATGCTTACGACGTTCTTATTCCTTTAAGTGGCGGAAAGGATAGTATATAGTGCCTGACCGACAAGTAGTATTTATGTTATATTTCAAGAAGTTGAACTGACTAACGAATTGGCAAAAAATTATATTTATTTACTTTTTGCTTTACTACTGGTAGTAAATTATGCTATGTAATCATCTGTAACTATAAAATAAAACGTCAGTTGATATCAATAGGCAATTTTTCAAAATTTTAACCGGAAAGTAAAAGATTCGAAGGAAAAAGTATGCGCCAGATTATGAACTCTCAGATGAAAATAGGAGAAATAGCAATTCCCGATATTGAGTTAGACTTGAGGTCTCGTGATGAGATTCCAAAGATACTCATAGGACTTCAAAGTATTTAGTGTCTGAACGCAAACTATTGAACATCCTGTTTCGCTGAAAAGAGTAAAGATTTTAGCGGAAAATAGTAACACTCTGATATTTTTGCTTATTTTTTAAAATTTTGTTTCAAATTAGATTATAATCAGCTTTTCAGTCATACACTACTTAATCATAAAACGCCGCATACTTATGTTCATTAATAAACCAATGCAAATCATCATACTGACGACAGACGATCCACCGTAGCTTATGAATGGAAGCGGCACGCCAACAACCGGCATTAGCCCAATAACCATACTTATGTTTATAATTACTTGCCACGATATCATTGAAACAACACCAACCGCAAGGATGATTCCGAATGGATCACGACATCCGTGGGCAACACTGAGACCACAGGCAGTTAACATCAAAAAAAGAAAAAGAAGTCCTGTGGTACCAATAAGTCCCCACTCCTCAGCTAAAACTGAAAATATGAAATCAGTATGCTGTTCCGGTAAAAAGGATAGAGCATTTTGGGTTCCTTTTAAAAAGCCTTTGCCGGAGATCATACCAGAACCGATTGCAATCTTAGACTGTATAATATGATACCCGGCGCCTAGAGGCTCTCTCTCGGGATATAGAAATGTCAATATTCGCTGTTTCTGATAATCTTTTAACAAGAGCCATACCAGTGGAATGGCTACAGTACAGGATGCTACAATGTATGATAGAGAGCGTCTTTCTATTTTAACAAAAACAGTCATTGACCCGGCAATGAGAATCAGGAGCATGGCAGTTCCGAGGTCAGGCTGTCTTACGATTAATCCAAACGGAATAGCTGTCAATACAATAGGTGTAATAAGTTCACGTATAGTCAAACCTCTTGTATTAACCAGTCTGGAATAGTAGCGGGCCAAAACAAAAATTAAAGCTATTTTGATAAACTCCGAAGGCTGAATTGAAACCGGTCCCAGTCCGAGCCAACGCCTTGATCCACTAACAAGCTTACCGTAACCCAACACCAACACGAGCAGCGATATGCATCCGGTATAAATCACATGCGACCACTGTTCAATTGTTTTATAGTCGATCAAAAAACAAGCCACCATTGCGACTATTCCTATCCCGTACCAGACTAACTGTTTGATATGAAACATTTCGTGAGGGTTGTTCGCGCCAGCGCTGATCGCACTGTATAAGGTAATAATACCGACAAGGCCCAATATAATAGTCAGCCATAGTAATCCCCAGTCAAAATACTTTATAAGTCGCCTGTCAAACATGGTTATATACTCCTCAAAAGTGACTATCTGACTTCAGATAAAGCTCTGCCAATTTGCTGGCAATGGGTGATGCCATATTTGTATCGTCTCCACCATGCTCCACGATGACGGCCACAGCGATCTTAGGGTTGTGAAAAGGAGCATATCCCACAAACCATGCATGTGATTTGAGATGATATTCGATAGTTTTTTTTCTATCAGAGTTGGTTCCCTTATGGCTGAATACCTGAGCAGTACCTGTTTTACCAGTAAATTCAATCCCTTTTATGCGAACATTCCGGGCAGTTCCACGCCTGCTGTTTACTACTTTCCACAGGCTTTTTCTGATAATTGCCAATGTGCCGGGACTTGCAGGAAGACTACCGTTCATTTTGACTGCACTCTTGCGGACAATGTTGCCTTGTGCTGTTTCAATATGACTAACTACAAGCGGAACAACCCGCTTTCCTTTATTGGCAATTGCTGAAATAAATACTACCATTTGTAAAGGTGTAACAAGGTTATATCCTTGGCCAATACCTACTGACAAAGTTTCTCCTTTCTGCCATCTGATGCCATGCCGCCTTTTTTTCCACTCGGCTGTAGGAACCAACCCTTTTGCTTCATGAGCAAGAGCAATTCCGGTGGCTGTACCCAAACCGCATGCCCTTGCATATCTGGAAATCCGGTCAATCCCCAGTCGCTGGCTTACATAGTAGAAAAACACGTCACATGATTCCTCCAATGCAGACACTACATTAACTTTGCCATGCCCGGTTCTTTTCCAGCATCGATAGTTCCGATTACCAAACCTGTAATGCCCGGGACAAAAAAGACTGTTGGTTTGATCAATTATTCCCTCTTCTAATGCGGCAATGGCAGTAATAATTTTGTATGGTGAAGCCGGAGGATATTCAGCCTGTATGACTTTATTTTCCATTGGTCTGAAAGGGTTAGACTTTAGTATATCCCATTCCTTATAAGACATGCCGTTAACAAAAGCATTCTGATCAAAGGAAGGAGAACTGGCCATGGCAAGAATTTGCCCGGTTGCAGGTTCCATGGCAACTACAGCGCCAGACACATTGGCCAGAAGTTCTTCAGCTTTTTTCTGGAGTTTATGATCAATTGTTAAAAGCAGATTATGTCCTGGTATAGCATCAACTGTCTTAAGAAGTCTCACCACCTGGCCCATAGAATTAACTTCAACCTGACATCCTCCGCGTTTCCCTATGAGGTGAACTTCATATTTTTTTTCAATGCCGAATTTCCCGATGAGCTCTCCTGGGCGAATATCCTTATAATAGCTCAATTTAAGTTCTTCCCGATTAATTTCACCAAGATATCCTATCAAATGTGCGGCGCTCTGTTTATAAATATAGTGCCTTCTGGGGTCCACCTTTACAAGTACTCCTGGCAAATCAAACTTATGAGCCTCAACCAGCGCAAGTACGTCACGACCGATATCTTTTTTCAACAATATCGGTTTATAGTAAACACGCGTTCCGGAGTTTACAATTTTTGCCTTCAGTTCAGACATCGGTACATTTAAAAAACGTACCAGATTTTCAAGAGTTCTGGCAAGTGGTTTGGCATCTTTAACTGTAATGTACAAATCAAATGATGGCCTGTTATCTACCAGCAATTCACCGTTACGATCAAAGATCAATCCTCTTGGCGGAGGTGTACTCTGTATTCGGATACAGTTATTTTCAGAAAGCCTTTTGTACTCCTCGCCTTCAATGACCTGGAGATACAGGAGACGAAAAAAAAGTATAATAATAGCCACTGCTATACAAAAAAGCATAATGGCTAAACGTTGTTTATACCAGTCACTGCTTGCGGCATCTAAATATGTGTCCACTGTCTCTACCAAATTTCAAAAGCGCCTGCCTTTTCTGAGTTATAGAGCGGGCAGGCTGAATCGCATTATATTATGTAGCTTAGACTTGCATGCCCAATATATAGAGCTGACGCATAAACTGAGCCGGAAATAATCTGCACCACTATATACAGGATGTGTTGAATTGTAAAGACAACATCTTGTGGTTGATTTTTGATGGGTGGTAGTTTATGCGTCAGAACTATTGATATAAATACAAAAGGAGGGGAAGTTTGTGGCCATGTTGCCAAAAATTTAGCAGTAATTCAAATCCCGCATTCACCGATGTTGACGTTATTTCCATATTATATTTTTGCTATTATTAAAGGGCATTTTCAGATTATAGAGTGGTTCCCTAGTCTACTACCCTGTGACTTTTGATTTCGTATTTGCTGAATCAACAATTATATTTATGGGAATATTGAGATACAATTTCATCGCCTAATCACCTCGTTATGTTCTTCGTCTTTTACCTGTAACGTCCTGTGCCTACAGGCCGGGGTTTAAGGGCAATCCACCATGCAAGAAACGATAACCCTTCATTAATAAAAGATTTGCTTAAAAGGAAGTTCAATTCCTAAAACAGAGTCAACAACATTCCCGTCAAAAAATGTGCGCTCTTTATCAATTGTATAGACGGTCACAGTCGTCGGTAGTCCTTAACGTGTAGTAGTAATCAAGATTATGTCAATTGATATTACAGAGGCTTTTGTTGGGATATCACTACTTGTTTAGGACTACCAAATTTTCATGCCAGGGGGGTTAGCAAATTGCTCATGAGTGTTTATTTATGAAAGAGCATCATTCGATTTCTTATTTTACATGTAGAACGTTCGCCTATCCATGTATTCAACTTTTTGTTCGTTAGATTTAAAAGCAAAACAATGAAGACTCCGGTTGCAAATGCAGAAAGGAACTGAATTAACACTCTGTTTGCAGACGTTATAGAAAATTTTGCATCAGGTATGAGAAAAGCAACAGTGCCTGAAAAAATCAAATTTTCAAGCAATACACCCGCACCAACAATAACCGGCATCAAAAAGATATTATTTACATCCAGAAAAGTTGCCAACCATTTAACCAGAATAAACAGCCAGATATAGGTAAAAAGATAGAGCCCGAATGGTGTTCCGGAAAGCTGATCCATTGCTATTCCGCCTAAAAGAACCACAGGAAGGCTCTCACGGATCGGGCGAAGTCCTGTGTGTATTACAAAAGGCACCAAAATATCATAAAATATGCCTGAAAATGGCAGGTATGGGATAATCGAAGTCTGCAGGACAATAAAAAATAAACAAATAATAATGTAAAAGCAGCAGGCCATGACTCTATTAAAACTCTGTTTTATGAGAAATCAGCAAAACCAACACTTCTTCAAGTTTTTCAAAATCAACGTAAGGGCTTACAGTAATCTGTTGAAAAATACTCGCATCTTTATAAACCACTTTAGAAACCCGTCCTAAACGGAGGCCTTTAGGAAAAACACCATCCAGCCCCGAGGAAACAATAGTATCCCCTATACGTACGTCAGACTTACGCAAGACATACTTGAAGATGCAGCCTTTATTGTTTTCACCTTTAATCACTCCTCTGGCACGCGTTCTTTGGACCAACGCATCCACAGCACTATTTTGATCAATAAGCAACAGTACTTTGGAATAATTATTTAATACTTCTATTATCTGACCAATAGCACCTTCGGCAATAACCACAGGGAGCCCACGCCTTAAGTTATCTCTTTCACCCTTATCAATGATCACTGTTTTGAACCACTGTGACGGATCTCTTCCGATCACTTCTGCCGGCAAAACTTTGTGAGTCATACTTCTTTTAAAGTTCAGCAAACTGCGAAGGCGCACATTCGAAATTTCGATCTCTTTACAAAAGTTATGCCTTTCAGCTTCTTTCCTCAAAGATAGCTTGAGCTGCATATTTTCCTGTGCTGCGTTTACAATGGAAAAATATTGGCTCCATATATCTCTGGCAAATCGGATTGATCTTGTAAACATTTTCTGAAACGGGGCAGCAACAACAATACCAATTTGTTCAAGTCCGTAATAGGAAGAATATCTCTGTCGGCTGGTTATGGAAAGGCTAATTATAGTAATTGCAACGAGAAGAACAATACAGATAAGCGTAGCAATCTTTTTTGAAAACATAAGACTATGATACAACTACCTGTTTAAGGATTTCAATACTGTCTAAGGCTTTACCCGAACCCATAGCCACTGTAGACAAAGGGTCTTCAGCTACAGTAATCGGCAGTCCGCTTTCTTCCATCAAAAGTCTGTCCAGGTTCTTTAATAAAGCGCCTCCACCGGTCAAAATAATACCTCTGTCCACAATGTCTGCTGCCAGTTCCGGTGGTGTCTGCTCCAGAGCCATTTTTACGGTCTCCAGGATTGCATCAATCTGCTCAGAAATTGCTACCCGAATCTCTTCTGAATCTATTGCCAGAATTTTCGGAATTCCGGACACCAAATCACGGCCCTTCACCTCAATCGTCTCAAGATTCTGAGGATCCGGATATGCATTACCGATAGCAGTCTTAATCATCTCAGCAGTTCGTTCACCGATAAGCAGGTTATATTTCCGCTTAATATATTGCATGATCGCTGAATCCATCTTATCGCCGGCAACCCTCAAAGATCGGCTGTAAACAATTCCAGCCAATGATATAACTGCAACTTCTGTTGTGCCTCCCCCAATATCCACCACCATATTACACGTAGGCTCCGTAATTGGAAGATCCGCTCCGATAGCGGCAGCCATTGGCTCTTCAATAAGGTAAACCTCTCGTGCTCCTGCAGACTCAGCGCTCTCCTTCACAGCACGTTTTTCTACCTGAGTAATACCGGACGGTACAGCGATAATAATCTTAGGGCTGATAAAAGACCGACGATTGTGGACTTTCCTGATAAAATGTCGAAGCATTGCCTCTGTAACTTCAAAATCAGCTATCACGCCATCCCGCATAGGTCTGATAGCCACAATATTGCCCGGTGTACGCCCAAGCATTGCTTTGGCATCCGAACCAACGGCAAGAACACGATTCTTTGTCCGATCGAGACGCACTGCAACCACAGATGGCTCACTGAGCACAATCCCTTTTCCTTTTACATATACCAACGTATTGGCTGTTCCCAGATCAATAGCAAGATCATTTGAAAACACTCCCAAAATTCCGTCTAAAAAGCTCATAGAGCAACATTCCTGTTTATAAAAAACTCAATTTTCGAGTCAATTAATGACTCTGTTTATTTAGTCTATTCTTAAAAACTTTAACACAATACACGGTAATATTAAAACAGAGTATATTGGTGCTTTTGTATAAAAAGTATCAGATAAACAAAGTTATCAATTTAGTCTTTAAAAATTCTGGCAGCAAGTTCAATATCTTCGGGACAAAAAACAAAAAAACATTTTTGTTTTGGAGAAGACGCTGATCCGTAAACATAGTTAATATTGATCCCTTCTTCACCGAATTTTTTTGATATTTCTGCCAGAGCTCCTGGTGAATTCTCAAGATTTAAGGTTATAACCGGCATAATATCAAAAATATATTCGTTTTTTGATAACAGATCAATCGCTTTATCTGTCTGGTCAACCAGAAAACGAATAAGGGCAAACTCAACCGAGTCTTTCCTCACAGAATTATAACTCGCTACAGAAGCAATCCGCTTCAATGATTTTCCTCTTGCTTTAAAGAGTTCCTGCACATAACCTGAAGCATCCTGTATTGTCAGCGCCTCAATATTGATATCAGCATCTGATATCAGCGAAGCCAGTTTTCCAAGCTCCCCGGGAACATTTTTCATAAAAAGAGATATTTCGGTTCTTACCATTAGTATGACTCCTGTAAGTTCTTGAGTTCTCGAAAAAATCCTGACAAATTTTATGCTTCGGGCGGAGTTTTGACAGCCCTTAACTTATTAATTTAATACATATTGAAAACGTCTATTTTCCAAAAACTCATGTAAGTTGATATAGTCGTTATATTCAGGTTTTTCTCAGAATGCATATATACCAATTTTGCTGATTTCTGTGTATTGTTACAACAATATGATATCATGAACATTACGTTAATAATTAGCAAGAATTGTGCCAGGAAAAACCAAAATCAGTTTAGTATAACTTATTTTTTAAAATTCCAGAGCGTATTTTCAAATTAGAATCCTGGCGAAAATGCATAAAAGCGTGACAGAATTTTTTTAAATTTCAAAAGAATATCAGTATATTTTCTGGAAATGTTAAAATATTCCGGCCGGTTCTCATATTTTTGCAGCCGGATTATCATTTTCAAGACACGGCCTGATCAAAATTTAACTACTGAGACACTCAAATTAGAAAAAATGGCCTGTCAAGTCAAGGCAACTGCCAAATTTCAATAAGGACATGGCGCATTAATCTGCAACAATTTTTCATATATTCACGCACGCAGTTTTTTTGTTGCTTCAAAAGAAGTTCTCATACAACCCGGATCAATTACAACTTTATAATCATCCCGGGCTTTTTCAATACTTACGTATCCGTAAACAACATCTTTTTCCACTAATTCAGGATTACGATTAAAAGGATCTCCGAAACCTCCCCCTCCTGCACTCTGAAATGTGATCACATCGCCGGACTCACAAAAAGTTAATCCACCCGGATTCGCAGATTCACCATTGTGTATAAATTCTGCTTTTGCCCCGGGCTTACCACCAAAAATTCCATCAGGAGGATATATAAAACGTCCTGCCTGAACAGCAATAGTAGTTGGCGGAACCGGTGCAAACTCATCCTCCGGAACCATAACAACCATTTTTCTCCCTATGCCACCCCTCATCTCTCCGGGCCCTCCTGAGTCGCAAATCAGACTTCTCTCCTTTACAATAAGCGGAGTATCACTTTCCAGAATTTCTACTGGTGTATTCGCTCCATTTGCAGGAAAAATTGCACAATGGTGACCATCGGTCCGGCTGCCTGCTCCCATTCCTCCACCCCGGATTATCATGGTATGCCATGAGGTTCCATTATGTCTTTTGCCGTAAAATATATTGGTCTGTGCCGGAGTGCCGCCGCTCCCTGCAATAATGTTATCAGGAGCAGCTTTTGACAATGCCTTAAAAACCATTTCAGTCATAAAATGACCGACCTGCATACGGGCGGCAACAGCGACCGGGAATTTACAATTAACAACCGAACCTTCCGGGGCAGTCATTTTAATTGGCCGAATAGCCCCTTCATTTATCGGAATATCCGGATCAAAAGCGCTTTTTACCGCCATAAACACATAAGCATAAGTAAAGTTATATACAACATTCACTCCCCAGTCCACCTGAGGAGATGTATCTGTAAAATCAACAAGAATATCACTATTATTTACGTTGACTTTCAGGTTAATCTCAATATCTTTTCTTTTGCCCGGGCCTTCAATAAGGCCGGTAAAGGGGTATATTCCGTCCGGTATTCTCTCAATTGCGCTCCGCATACTTTTTTCGGTCCGACTGATAATCTCATCAGCAATATCATCTAAACTATCAAGGCCTTCATCTGTCATCATCTCAATAATTTTTTCCGAGCACACATGGTTTGCAGCCACCTGGGATCTGATATCGCCCACCACTTCTTCAGGAGTCCTTACGTTCCGCCGAATCAGATTTAAAACTTCTCCATTCAAAACTCCGGCGTCATAAAGTTTCACCAGAGGTATAAACAATCCTTCTTCAAAAACTTCACGGTTATCTGACGACACTCTTCCGCCTATATCAGAGTGATGAAACACACATGCTGTAAAAGCTACCGGACTATTTTTAAAAAAGATCGGACTTAAAACGCAAACATCGTTCAGGTGTCCGGCAAGCAGCCAGGGATCATTTACAATATAAACATCGCCTGGACGGTATTCATTCAGCGGAACAGAATTTATAATCTTCTTTACCCCAATGGCCATGGCTCCGGCCTGACCCGGAGTGCAGAATGTACCCTGCACAAGTTCCTGTCCGCGACTATCCGTAAACATACAGGTATAATCATGTGCATCTCTGAGAAGACTTGAAAAAGCAGTTCTGGCAACAGAAGCATCTGCTTCATCCACAATCGAAACCAATCGTTTCCAAAGTATTTCAAGGGTAATCGGGTCAAATTTTGACTTTGCAATATTCTTTTTTTGCATAATTTACCTTTAAGGGAAGTCGCAAAAACAAACACCATACAGGTATATTATTTCCTGCGAATTCCCTGAGCTTATAAAAATACCTTAAACTTCAAGAACAAAAGGAAGTATTACAGGCCTTCTCCCGATGGTAAAGAAAAAATATTTACGCAGCGCCGATTGTACCCTTTTCCTGATCTTATTCACACGGTCGAAAACTTCAGGACTCTCCTCTTCCACAATCTCAAGAATAACACATACGGCATCTTCAAGAAGATGGCCTGTTTTATTTTCAAACACAAAACCACGGGAAACAATTTCAGGGCCATAAATCACAATTCCTGTTTCCTGATCCAAAGCCATATTCACAACAACAAGGCCATCTTCCGATAAAATGCGCCTTTCTTTTAAGACATTTCTTCCAACATCTCCGATCCCTTTACCATCAACAAACACTCTCCCGTTTGTTACCTGGCCTTCAATCTTTGCTTTGTCTTTATCAAAGACAATCACTTCTCCGTCTTCTGCAACAAAAATATTCTCCTTTAAAACCCCGATCTGCTCAGCAAGTCTGGCGTGTAACACAAGATGCCGGTATTCGCCATGTATAGGTATAAAATATCGTGGTTTTGTCAAATTTATCATCAGCTTTAATTCTTCCCGAAAAGCATGCCCTGAAACGTGAATTGCGGATATCTTCTCGTATATCACATTGGCTCCAAGCCTGCACAGATTGTTGATAATCCTTGTAATAGCTTTCTCATTATTCGGAATAAACTTTGATGACAGAATAACTGTATCTTCTTTTTGTATCTTAATCTGTTTATGATGCCCTGTTGACATACGGGCAAGTGCGGCCATCGGTTCACCCTGACTCCCGGTAGTAATAATAATGATCCCGCTGTCAGGGAAATCATCTACCTGGCTGACATCTATAACCATATCTTCCGGTATGAGCAGGTATCCCAGACTCCTTGCAATATCAACACTTGTTTCAATGCTTCTCCCGTTAAAAATAACCTTGCGGCCAGATCTCTCCGCAATATCAACAATCTGTTGTATTCTGGGAATACTTGATGCAAACGTTGCAACAATAATTCTTCCTTTGCTTTTTGCAGCAATATTGCTAAGTGTTCGGCCAACTTCTCCTTCCGAAATAGTATAACCATCTTTTTCAGCATTCGTTGAATCCGATAACAATGCCAGAACTCCCTGCTCACCAAGTCTTGCGAATTTACTTATATCAGTTGTAAATCCGTTTTTGGTATTATGGCTGATTTTAAAATCACCCGTATGCACAACAAGGCCCACCGGTGTTTTCACAGCAACTCCAACTCCATCCACAACACTGTGACTTACACGTATAAACTCAAGTTCAAATACACCGAATCGGATTCCTTCTTTATGAGAAATTATATGCAAATCAGCGCCCGCAAGAAGCCCGTGTTCTTCCAGTTTCTTTTCTACAATCCCAAGGGTAAACCGGGTGCCAAAAATCGGAATATCAATCTCTTTAAGGAGGTATGGCAATGCCCCTATATGATCCTCATGAGCATGGGTCAGCACAATCCCGGCCACTTTAGACTTATTCTCCTTTAAATAAGTAAAATCAGGTATAACATAATCAACTCCCAGCATATAATTTTCAGGAAACATTACCCCTGCATCAATAATAAAAATGGTATCCGAGTATTCGAATACCATCATATTCAGGCCGATTTCCCCTAACCCTCCCAGGGGAATAATTTTTAGTCCGTCTATCATTCTGTTTTTTTTTCAACCGCCTCTCTCATAATATTTTGGATTTTATTCATCAACTCATATCTAGTTTCAAGGGTATAGCCTGATGTTTTAACCGGTTTCATAACTTCAACAAGCACATTTCCCGGTTTTATAAGCAATCTGTTTTTTGCCATAATATCTCTTGTCCCGTGAATAATAACAGGAACTATAGGTACACCTGAATCAAGAGCCAGATAAAAACCTCCTTTTTTAAATGGCAGAATTCTGCCGTCCGGGCTGCGGGTTCCCTCGGGAAAAATCACTACGGAAGTCCCTTTGCGAATAGTTTCCGCTGCTTTCTTAAGACTTTGAATTGCTAAAGAACGGTTGGCTCTGTCAATACTGATGTACCCCGCTCCGCGCATAGCTCTGCCAAAAATCGGAATTTTAAATAGCATAGCCTTTGCAAGCCATCTGAACTGAACGGGTAAATATCCAAGAAGAACATATATATCATAATTACTCTGGTGGTTTGCCATATAAATATAAGAGCAATCAGGCTTGATATTCCACAAACCATCAACTCTCACTTTTATCAAACTTACCAACAGGCAGGATATTGACCAGGCCCTCGCAACTTTATGACTCATGTTTCCGCTGGTTTCAAAAACAGAAACAACAATAGCAATAATGCCAAAAAAAATCGTTGTCAACACGATCCACATATAAATAAATAAAGTATGTATCATACATTTCGCACACACAACCGCATCAGTAAAACTTTTTTTCTGACCCCATTTCATTAAATTGACTTCCCCCGTTATAATGGCTTAAATTTAAGTTTCAACACCATCAGGTCCCTGCTCTCTTTCAAAAAACAAAAGACAGCCACTATTATAATGGACCAAAACTGGAACCAGTTGTCCAGTTGTGGACTTAGCGCCCTTCGGGCGGGCTTTAATATGAAAGTATAAAAAGCTTCCAGCTTTGAAGAAGTCCGGAGTTTGGTAGTACTGAATAAGTACTTCATTCTTCTATACTCTTTTCAGAAATTTTACTTATGGACTTAGCGCCCTTCGGG
>Ga0233431_1003612_pt1 | contig 18143 bp, 14 predicted proteins | sample SI_118_April2016_FD_179867 | JGI IMG/M metagenome (GOLD analysis project Ga0233431, IMG submission 179867) | Seawater microbial communities from Saanich Inlet, British Columbia, Canada - SI_118_April2016_200_MG | ecosystem: Environmental > Aquatic > Marine > Inlet | place: Canada: British... | reverse complement strand
TTTATTCTCCACATAAATTGGAAATAATTTTATCATATCAATTATTTCTGTTGGAAAATCGAAATACTCAAGAGCCATTATTATTGCAGTTGGACCACATCCTAATTTACATATTTCTTCATCACCATATTCACACTGACTGTGATATGGCACATCTAATATTTTTGTATCAGTTGGACAATATCCTACACAACATTCATCAGACTCACTGCAAACTTGTCCATCATTATATTTTTCATAAATTTCTTTATTTTCCCCACAATAAGTACAACCATTAATCTTGCCTTCTATGTCATAAATATCTTGTTCTTTTTCTTGTTCTCCATCAATAGTTATACTTTGTGAAATAATTTTTGCAATTTCTTTTAATTTTGACTGTGTTGTTTTAAAATCAATACAATCCATAACCATTGCAGAAAACGCAAAATCTCCATATTCTGTTTTAATTATTCCTGCATCACCATATACATTATGTTGCCAAATTCCTGGAGGTGATGAATGACTACCTCCTTTTGTATGAAATTTAGCTGGAAAGTCAAAAGAATCACTAAACCCAAATTTATATTCTTGAGTTTTTTTTAATGCATTTACTACAGCATCATGTTGATCTTGAGAAATCAATTTCCCATTCAAAACTAATTTTTTATTGTATAGTTTTTTATAAAATTCTGCAATTTCTTTAACGTTTGATATTTTTTCACAGTCATTTGTAACTATTGTTTTTTTGTCATTACCTAATTTATCAACGTATGACACACAATCAACATCATTCCCATTCATGGAAGGAAAATAATCATCAACAGGAAAATTCCATGAATAAATAAAATTCTCTTTTAGACCATTTTCTTGTAAAAATTCATTTAAATTTTTTATGACATTGTCATTGTAAGTTAATCCATAATCTTGTATTCTTTTGAAAATTTTTGTTGTAGCGTAATTATCACTTTCTACTAGCATCAATTTCATAACATCTTGTGAATCATCCCAATCAGTCTCATCAACGCTCAGATAATAATACGTAGCAAGTAATCCTTTGAATGTGCTCATGGGATTTAAAAGTGCATCTCCATTAACCAAAATTTCTTCTTCGCTGGACATTGATTTGAAATTCACTGAACCATAACATCCAGTCAAAGAATCTTTAATTTTTTGTTCAGCTCCTTTAACATCAATATCAACCTTAGAAGGTGTTTTCTTATCAATTTCAATTGGTTCATATTCTAACATTTCTTGAGATTGTGTTATATCATCATATTCAAATGTACCAAGATCAACCACTCCAGACTCATCAAAAGTTAAAGCAAACCTTAAATTAAGAGGTTTATTAACATATTCTCCATCCTCAAAAATTCTCACAGACTGACCTGTTTTAAGACATATTTTTATTTTGTCATTACTTGACCTAACAACAGCATCACATCCTCCTAAAACCCAGTTATCTTTACCATTTGAAGTTAAAACATCTTGAGCACAATCCCAATAAGTATTTGTATCTGTTTTACATAATAATGATTGTTTAATTAAATCACTTGAAAATATCATATCTTCATAAATTTCAGATAAGTCAATTTGATTTTGAACTCTAATACTTGGATTCAAATAATAATAACCTGATGTTTCACCAATTAACACTTCATCTGGAATTTTTGCTGCAGGAATTAATTCATTTTCACTTGGTTTATCTGGATCATCTGGATCATCTGGATCATCTGGATCATCTGGATTATCTGGATTATCTACAGGAGGTTCAAACTTTCCTTCTTTTAAATATTTTAAAAAACCATCTAATGTTTGTTTGCTTGATGACAAAGCTGCAAATTTTTGATTTGCACGTTCCTCAAAATTTTTTGCATAACTTTTACCGCCATTAATCCTCAATCCAACATTGTAAAAATCACGTTGATTTGCATATTCATCCAAACGATAAAACTCATAATAATACGCAAAAATTTGAATTGCATATTCATGTTTTAATGCCTTTGCAGGGTTACATTCCTGATTTTTACAATAATCTAGCCCAACACATTTACATTCATCTTTTTTAGAAGATACAAATTCAGAACCTCCAAACCTCTCATAATTTTCTTTGTGAGTAATTTGAATATATCCACGCCCTTTATAATCGCATCCCCCTTCATACTCCGATCTTCTACAAACTCCTCCAACTTTATAAGTACAAATTGGCCCAGAACAATAATCACCATATTCTTCAACTGGTAAAAAATTTGTATGTCCAACTTCCTTTTCCATTGCAATAACTGACGCTACTAACACTTCAGGTGTCATTTCAATATCTTTTTTCTTTAGCTCAACAGTTAAATCTTTTAAAATTTTTAATAAATTTTGATTCTTTGCATCGTGATATACAAACAGCTCGGGGAATTCTTGCATAATGCTAGAATCATCAGTTGCTCTCCCTGTAACACTATTAGAATTTAATAGTCCAAGTAACACAAATGAAAATAATATAACTCCAAATAAAGAAATAGTAATAAATTTTTTATCTCTCAAATATTTAGATAAAAAGATAATTAAAATTATAATTAAAATTATAATTAGCATCAAAATAAGATTTGTATAATCTTTTTCATCTGAATCAGGTTCCAAATTTAGATCATCATACTTTGTCTCGATAACAACACTATCAATACATTTACCTTCAGTACAACATACATGATTGTCATTTAATACAAAAGATTCTCCAGTACAACTCCAATCAAGATTACAGTATTCACCTAATTGTATTAAACAAGCTTGAATAGATAAGTCGTCGTCATCACCAGACTTAGTACATTCCCCATTAAAACAACAGTTATCTTCATCTGAATAACTTCCTCCTCCTAAACATGTATGTGCGTCTGAACATTGTATCGCTCCTTTATCTTCACATGTTTCATAAAAGAATTGTTCTTCACTACATCCTTCAAAAAAATTATCTTCTAAATATTCATAACCTATTGAACAGTCTAAATCACACACATTGTCATCAAATAAATTACAGTAATTATCTGAATCTCCATAAGAACAATCTGCACAAACTAATTCATTTTCTTGATTAGAACAATCAGATCCTATACAAGGTTCACATATATTATTATTATTACAAAAATTAAGTTCTTTTGTCAACAATATTTCATTATTTTTCTTGACAACAATCAAAGTCGATTCAAATATAGTTCCATCAAACTCAACCAAAGTATATGCTTTATTCTTAACATCAATTATTTTTCTTATAGACTCATCTTTATAGAACTCAATTGTATATTCAGTAGTCTCTTGTTTAAAATTATCCCCATAATATTGAGAATAAAAATTATTATTTGTAATCACATCTATTCCAATTATTTCAAGTTTCCCATCTAGTTCAAAAGATTTTATCAATAAACTCTCTTCCTGTGCATACGCTACACTAATAAATATCATGGACAAAATCAATATTATTATTATACTTTTTTTCATTTTTATTATACGCATTTATTAGGTCTACAAAAACTTGTCAATACAAATATATCATCAATAAATAAATGACTATATGAATCATAACATACACCAGGTTTTCCTTTATTTTGCCAGCCATATGAATGAATAAAAATATAATCTCCATTCGAGTCAGGTGTATAACTTTTAAAACAATAAACTCCATCAGGATTTGATACATAACCACGCCCTACATACATACCAGTATGACCCCAAGCTGTATATGCTCCATTACTTTTTCTTAATTCTGTCTGAAATACGTCTCCTGGCAATAAACTTTTAGCAGATGTCCCAATTTTTGTCATTTTACTCCCTTCACATTTTTCTCTACCGTGACCATAAGGCAATTGATCGGCCCCTAAAGTATAGTACACTGCTGACCCAACAAATGTTGCACAAGTAAGTCCAATAGAGTTACATGTCTCAGGAGTTAAAATTGCTACTTCCGTAAGTGAATATACACATCCCAAATATCTTTGTGCATAATCTGCAACAAACTGACAGTTACCTTGAGGTTGAGGTTCAGTAGGTGGAAATTCATCATCTGGAACTGTAGGGTCATTATGAGGTTCGTCATCAGGTTCAATAATTGACGGTTCTTCAATTTCTTTAGGTTTTTCAACAACTATTGTATCTTTTTTAAAATTATAATCTTCATTATCATTCACATCCATTCTTAAATATTGTTTTGGTTTAGCAACAAAATCTAAATTAGTATTCTCAAGTATATAATATTCATATTCAATTTCTGGAATTTCTTCAGGAAATAAATCAAAATATTCTTTGAAATATTTATCAAAATTCTTCTTTAAATTATCTTTCATATTTGGATAACAATCTTTCTCTTCAGTATTATATAAAGAATACTCTCCTAATTTCCCACATCCTCCAAATCCATCATTAAAAGATTCATATAATGCTGCATTAAACGCTAATTGTGCAGCTTCATCAATAAAATATAATGCTTTTTCTCCCTTTTGATAGGTTTTAATTAATTGTAATTGTTTTTGTCCAATTATCGACTCAAAATTATTAATTTTTGACTGAGTAGATACATACAGCCTAAACATCACATAGCTTACAAACAAAATAACAATTCCAATCAATAATATCTTTGCTCTCTTGTTCATTCTACATAACCTGGTACAATTAATTTTATTTTCATTATTTTTGATTCATCATATGGAACAATGACTTCAGCGTTCATCAATTCATTATCTAAAACTTTTTTACACTTTACTTTAATGTAGCTTTCTTTATCAATAAACAATTCCCAACATGCCGGGCCAAATGTTTCTTGAATAATTAAATCAATATTTTGTTTTACTAATTCAGAATCTTTGTTTTGTTTAATTAATTCTAAAACAGTTCCATGTTCAAGTGGTGTTTTAAGGATTGCAACCAAATTGTCATTATCATCCAAATATTGAATCTGGTTTTGAACATCATATGATTCAGATCTTACTGGTGGTCGAAGCACCATCATCCAAAAAACCATTACAATAATTAAAATAATAATCGCCAAAATATCATAAAAACTTATTATGAATCCTTTATTGTTTAATTTTTTTAGTTTAATCATTTGACAACACAAAATTAATTCTTATTATTCCTTTATGGAGACCTTCATCTGTCAGTATTAACACATATCTTCTATCAATAAAATTGTCATACTGTTCAAACTTAGTATAATGTTTCCATCGATTATACTGTTCTTTGTTAATGTATGCCTCATAAGTTTCATTGTTTTCCAAATCTTTTAAATCAAGTTTTCCAGTGATTGCATTTGTTAATCTTGTTGAGAATGCTGAATCAAGTGTAATATCCCTAAATTTATTCAAATCAACAACTGAAGGATTGATTCTACCAGAAATTTCATCATAAACTGTTATAGAATTTGGTGAATAAAATATTCTATTTAGTACTATTTGAGTTCTGGTATCGTGTCCTGATAATGCTCGTGCTTCTAATGTACTTGAAACATAAATAAAAATTACTACTAAAATTAAAATAACTGGAATTCTAATTGCATAGTATTGCAATATTGTAAATGTTTGTGCCTGTTTAGTTAATTTTTTCATTCTTTAATCAGTTTCATAAATTCATCCCAATCAAAAGCTGGTCCTGGATCAGGTTTTCCAATAGCTATTTGACTGTGAGCTACAATATGACCTCTATCAACTGGAATATTATGCTTATTAATCAAATATTTTACCAAATCTACAACAGAATCAATTTGCTTATCTGGATATTCTTCAAATTCTATCCCACCATAATTAGTACAAGGAATCCCTTTAAAATTTTCATCCTCATAGCCACATTGATTCCCTAAATTTGCAATTTCTATTCCAATACATCTTTTATTTGGATTAATAAAATTTCCATTCTCAATACATACTGGACAGTCAGATTTACAACAATTTCCATAATCACACCCATCATAACAACCAGTATGATATGCACCATATTTATCTAACACTTCTTGAACAATTTCTCCATCTCTACCAACAATATATTGAACACTTTTATCTTTTAACTTAATCATTGCGTCGTTAGTTTTGACTGCTTCTAATTCAATTGCTGTAAAATGTATTACAATACAATCTTTATCAGGATGATCTGTAAAATAATCCACATTTGGATCCAATAAACATTGAACATCTCTACCTTGAATAACACTACACTCATCATCTTGAACATCATTATCATTTATATCATTCTCTTCTTGAGAACTATCATCATCACCTAATAAATCTGAAGTTGGGATTGCTGATAAAGGTTTTACAGATTTTGGAAAAGATACAAAAGCAATTGGGATATACAAAGTATCTTCTTTGTCACCTTTAGCATCTTTGTCTTTAATTGTTACTCTAGGATCAATTCGTTTATAATCAAAATCTTGATTAGAATCTTCAATAAAATGATATCCTATCTTTGACTTTGTGTTTTCGTTCTCATCCTCATCAATAACATATACTGTATCTTCTTCAAATAAATATGAAAACGCTAATGTTTTTTCATCATAAAATATCTTTAATGGATAAGGTGCTGTGTATATTGTATCAATCAACAATGCAACATTTTTTGCTGAAAATCTTTTGTAGAATTTTTTGTTAGTATTTTGTTTGTCCAAAGCTGGGTTAAACACTCCAAACAATAGAATTAAAATTAACATGATATCAATCATCCAAGTTGTAACTAATTCTATTTCTCCACGTTTATTCATTTGTATAAACTTTCTCTTTGACTTAATTTTATTTTATTTCAGGATTAATTGAAAATCTACCTTCGTCATCTAATTCTAGAATATAATTTTTTACATAATCGTCATATGGTATTATAAATTCATCAGTTAACCTTGCACCTTTTCCAGATGCCCTTTCTATAGTTTTACATTCAGTAATGGATTCATCATCACACGTTGCCTCACAAATACATATACAACTTTTAGACGTGTCGCACAATTTAGGTTTGTTAGTATTCTTCACATCAAACCCTTTAATTATATGACGCTCATCAACTTGTAGTGGAAATCCATCTGAAAAATCTTTATCAAAATATTTTATATGTTTATGTAATACATTAAATGAATTTACAGTAACTGTTTTTGGTTTTGCTACATAAAAATCCCATACCTTCGCCCCAAGTTTTAGAAATATGAAAAATACAATTACAAAAATGATTATTTCAACTAAAGTCTTGCCAGATAAATTTGAAACCTGACCTTTACGACTCTTCACAATCCTCGTCAGTTTTTTCCCACTTACCATCATTACATTCCATTAAGTTACCAGTCATACTACATTTTGTTTGACGATCATCACATTTCCCACCAAAAAAATCTCTAAACCCTGCTAAAACATCATCACCTTGGTCTGCTACATCATCAACAATAATTCCAGCCCCACCACCAGCTCTCTTAACAACAAATAATATTAATATACTCACTAAAACCACCAACACAATTAACGCTAAGATTGCTTTAACCGAATATTCTAGTTCCATACCTTTTTTTGATTTAATTATATTCATCATAATTTTTATCACCTTACATACATAAACGATTTATTAACAACATCTAATGTGTCTATTGTCTCAAGAGATATTTCTCCAACATACACTCCACCCATTCTTGGACTTGATGTAAACCAGTCAAAGTCTCCTTTAATTTTATCAACATATACTCCTTTTTCTTCAATTGAAAAATCAAATTGTTTAAACTTGAATGAATCAATATTATTACCATATATTATATTTGTATATTCCAAATTATTTTTCCAATCTTCATCAACAAAAATATAGAACACAAATTCATCATCTTCATATTTTCCTAATATAAATCCTTCAATAATCCCGTCCGTTGGATCAAGTTCTGGATCAATCTCCATTAATGAATATTTTTTATAATTGTCTTCAGTATCATTTCCAAACCCAATATCTAAAAACATTGTCTCAAATGAATTTCCTTTGTAAATTCCTGAATAAAACAAGGTTTTTAATCCATCATGATATATTTCTTGCTTGTTCACATCATAAATACTCTGACCCCTTGAGGCTTTTCCAACATTAATTTTGACATTATTTGAATTATCGTCATAAGGTGTGTCTTCAATCCAAGGTTGAGGTTCAACTGTATAATAATCATTCTTAATTGGTCCACTACTCAGAGATTTTGTGTAAAAGAATACTGAAACTAATGAAAATAAAACTATTACAATGGTCCCAATTATTAATATGTGTTTTTTATCCATCATTTATTTCCAACCCATCCTGAACTGTGATATGGCCAATGAAATTGATCTTTTCCAAAGGTATGCTCATAAGCAACATATCCAACAGTACCAGCGAGACCACCTGCTGCACCACCTACAAATAAACATATAGGTACTGATAATCCTGCTGTTTCTAAACCTGTTGCTGGGATACATATACTATTAAATAATAGTCCTGCACCTATTGGTATTCCCCAATTAAACACTGCATCCGCTGCAACTTGTTGTTCGTCAATACCTTCATAACAATAATTCATTTCTTGCGCTTGATCCAATACAGGATCTACAGTTATTGACATTGGTGTATAAACATTTTCAAAAGGATCTAGTACACCTAAAAAATTTCTCTTAGGACACAATTTTATTATATCTCCATTTTCATCTACTTGATATAGCATTGTATTATCACCATCAAAGTGCTCAATTCTTTCATCCAAAATTGGATTAAACCTTCCGGTTTCCCATACTGCTTGTTTTGCAAATAGTTCTGTACCAAACCAACCTTCTTTTTCCTCTTTTGGAGAACCATAACATTTAAGCTGTTCAACTTTCACATTAAGATCCGCTTTGCATGGTGAAATTAAATAAAATCTTTCAGGAGATTGTCCATAAAATTTTCTTTTATCTTTTGAAAGTGCTACAAAATAATTATAAATTTCTGGAATAGTCCCTGTATATTTCTCACTCATGTAGATCTCTTTTTGATAATCAATTCCAGTTTCAGGATCAATATCTTCTTCCCTGTCAGTCATTCCAGGAATTATACTATCACCGTAATATTTAAAATAATCTTTGTAATCTTTTCGTCCTTTAGCAGTCTCATAATCCCAGTCAAGCCTATAGTAATCATCAAATATTGCAGGTGATGATAAACTCGTTTTATATCCAAATGAATTTACACCTACAGGGTGAAATATTTCAGCATCGTTCTCATCTGCAATATGTAAAAACCATAACCCAAACAATAGAATTAATTGTCTCTTTTTAACAGGAGATCCTACAGCGTTTTTTATGTCACTAATATCAGTCTCTAAATAGGTCCTCAATCTTTTATCCATAGGAACTTCTTTTACATTTAAAAGCATCTTATCTAAATTTGTAGGATTGCCTATTGCATCCATTAATTCATCTTGAGGTATCTTGTTATTGCTAATGAATTTCTTAAGGTCTTTTCTTCTGCTCAACATGGATCCAAACCTTGACTTCACATTATCATCTAATAATTGTTTAATAGCTTTTTCTTGTTTGTCTTCAGATAATTCGCTAATTTTTTTCAATGAACCTTTTAATCTGTCAGCTGCCCTTTTTACTCTACGTATATTAAAGCTAAAAGTCTTTGCAGATATCCTATTAAGAGTATTCTTCATAGCTGTATTATGTTTTACTAAACCTTCAATCAAATTTTGAATTACTTCATTTGATACATCTTCACGTCCAGCTAGCATTAGCGCATCAGCAACAAGATTATGCATCTGTGCTTCAGTCAACTCTCTAGCTTGTCCTTGTGCAATGTTATCAGACACTCCTTCAAGGTAACCATTCGTAATCCTTTTTGAAACTATTTCAAATTCTTCCTCTGTAATCTCTCTACCTACCTTATCTCCAAGAGCCTCTTTAAGAAAGCTTTTTACCTGAGTTGTAGAAGATATCTCAAAATTATTTTTGATAAAATTCCTAACACCTGCTCGCCTTACAGTCTGTTCAGAAGTCTCAGCAGAAACTCCTTCAAAAATCTCTTTAATAACTGAAGGTGGCAAATCAGTACCTGCACCTAATAACACCTTAAATTTATTAAAAGATTCCTCAAATACTTCTTTATATTTCTTAAGTCCACTTCCCCTACTTAATTTCTCACCGATTTCAGATATCCATTCCTTGAAAAATCTTTGACCTACTTCTTCAGCTGTTTCAGATGCTACTTTTTTCAATCCAGCTTTAATCATTAAAGTTCCAACAACTTTCCTAACAGGTCTAAAATAAGGTATAAAATCAAACATTGCTGAAGCCATAAGTTCCCATTTAAGAGCATCTCCAATGTCAAAATTTAAACGTGCTGCTTCATAATCTTGAGTAATCGAAGGATCAGCCATTTCATAATATAATACATTTGGCTTATATCCTAGAAAAAAATCCTCAATAAATCCCATTGGACCAACATCCTGTTCCATATTAAAATTAGTTACTTTAAACCCAATAGCTTCCTTATTTTTATCTTTAATGTCACAACCATGATGATTTATACTGTCCACCAAATACACTCTTGGAGTCCATAAATGATTTGCATGTAGTCCTCCTGGCTCTGCACAAAAATAATATTCTTGTTTTTTCATTGATCCAGTAATTGACAAGTCAAATCTTAATCCATTAGTCTTTAAAAAAAGTAAATTCACAGTTTCTTTACATGTGTCATCACAATTTCCAGAATCCATATACAATTCTGCTTGCTCCTCAATATGTTGTTCAGTTATTTTATTAGTCTCAAAATCTGCTTGACTCATATCAAGTGCATAACATCTACTTCTTTCTTTTCCATTATCTTCAAATATGTAATAACAACGAGTTGCATAATCAATTATTTTTCTTGTAGCAACATCAATTGAATCTTTTTTTTCAATCTGGACAGGTTCTATGTTAGAAAAAATATATTTTACAACTTGATTACCAAACACTCTCTCCTGGTTTTGACCAAACATAGTTAACAAAAATGCTTCTTTTTGTGTATCTGTCTTTAAATTAGTGTCGTAATGAGCTATTGCATTTACTGAGAACAATAATGCATTAATTGAATTAATATTCTCTTCATTAATATCTTTCAAATAACTATATTTTTCTTTAGTACCGTCATCTAGTGTGGCTTCATCAGCAAACCCTAATAAAACTTGAACAACAGGATTAGATAATCCAGTAAATATTCCAATAACTACAACAATTGTTACAAGCATTAATATTGCTTTTATTGCAGGTGTTGTTGTTGACATTCTTTATTAATTATTATTTTAAAATGGTAAGATACTAATTATGTTCCATGAGGACTTTGTAAATAATATTACTAATCCAATTAATACCACTAGTGCTACTATTCCAATTATCATCCAACCAGTTATATCAAACTGTAATCCTTTTTTATTCAAGTTAAATATTTTATTGTTCAACAAGTACATCACACTCCCTAACTACTAAAACTTCTGGACTAAATTCAATAGTGTTCAAAAAAAACTTTTCAAATCCATCAGGGTCAGTTGATTTTAAAAAAGGTAAAGCTTTTGTGATTGGATCTTTAAAAAACTGCCCAATCTGTTGCATCTTTGTCTGGATATAATTATCATTGTTTGCAATAAACACTGAAGTATAACTTTCATCAAAACTATAATCAAAATAAGGTTGATCAAATATATCCATTGGATCCATTGTTAATTCATAATATGTAATATTTCTATCTAACGGTCCTTTTGTACGCATCATATAATCTAATGTATGACGTTCAGGTAAAACATCAGAAGAATAGTAAGCACCATATTTTTTTTCCATTTCATCACTAAAATCATATACTGAACAAATAACACATTGTCTCTCAGTGTCAGCTCTGTTAAATAAAGCAAGTTCTCCACGTCCAAACTGTTCCCAACATTCATAATGACGTTGCATGATAATCATATTTATATTTCTAATTTTACAAATATCTTCTTTCTTTAAATCTCCTGAGCCAGTTATTGATTTATCATTCATACAGTTTACAAATTCTCGATTCTCATATTGAATATCTTTTCCTTTGGTTGAAAATAAAATTTCGGTTTTATAATCCCCAGACTCTTCAATAAATCCATCTGTATCAAAATACATATATCTAGTAGGACATTTTATTGGCCAAACTCCATCTCCAAGGATTGGAGTGTTTAATTTTGAATTTGCAACAACACTAGTCCTACATAATTGAGAATTATATCCTTTGTCTGCACGTTCTCCAAACTGTGTTGCTAAACCAATTAAAACCACTAAAGACAAAGCTAACAATATCATACCAAATAGTTCTGATGTTGTCATCTCACCTTTTTTTTTCATTCTCTAACCAAACGCAGGTTGGATTCTTTGAATAATAATTGCAACAAATATCACAAATAAGACTAATAATCCAATTAAAACATATAATTCTCTTTTAATTTGTGCACGACAATCCATCCAATATACTATTTGATATACAGGTTTATTAATTTTTGGGTTTAACCCAAAATTAATATACAAAAATCTATTGATTTTCGCTGTATTAAATTTTTGGTCCATAGCAAAAATTGATACTACAAAACATTAAATTTTCAGATCATAAAATTTGCTAAAATTAGAATTAAAAAATTAAATTATCTTAAAGACTCACAACAAATGTACTGTTCTAAAAGCGGTGTGTCTTCTTCATTCCTATCTGCACATTCTGTGTCTGTATGTTGGATATTATTACCAACTGGACACTCATCTCGTGTTTCACACATTCCACCTCGAGTACTACAATCTCTGGATCCTTCAAGCAAGGTTCTTATTCTTCCACCAAATATTGTAATTAAAACTACCAATACAATTAAAGCAAGAGCTGCAATAACTGTTGTGTTAATTGACAAATCTGCTTTTTTTGATATTTGTATTTTTTTCATTTTTTTTTAAACATTTATACAACATACTTTATCTGGATCAATATCTTGACCTTTGTAACATGGATGATTACTAGTTGCCTTGTAATCCCTTTGATTACATAATTCACTTAGGTCTTCTCTGTCAATACATTGACCTTGAACAGAATAACAACTTCCTGATTGGACTCTAAACCCTCCAATGGAATTTGTAAATATTAAAATTAGTAATACCATAACAACTAGTGCTATTGCTGCAACTACGATTGTGTTAATTGAGATTGACTGAGCTCTTTTTTTCATTTTCATTTTGTTTTTAGTGAACTTGAGTATTTAAAATTTTTTATTGTCTCAAAGAAAATTTGAACTAACATACACCTGCTCCATTCCTTAATGTTGCTGATTTTGCACTATCTACTTTTCCTGCCTCAGTATTACAATAACTATATCCATCATAATTTTCAATACATAATCCATCACAATCTTCATCTACCCATCTAATATCTCCTTCACCACAGTTTCTACAATAAAAAAGATTATCTTTATATCCCAAATTTCTGTTATTTCCACATATATATGACCCCACTGGATATTCCTCAGCTTCAGTTGTAGTATCAATTAATTTATAATCCCCATAGCAAACATTTGCTTTTGATTTACTGTAACATTCAGCTTGACAATCTCCTAAATCCCTGCAACCATTATCTCCACAATTTTCAGATAGAGTCCACCCACTCTCCCCACAAGTATAATGAATATTTTTTTTATTACTCACACTTTCTTCACCACAAACACTACACTCATTTGGATAAACTTTATCATTTCCTAATGAAGGGTGCAAGTCACCAGTACTTCCACCACAAATAACAATATCTAAATCTGAGTCTAAATCCGGATCAACATAAGTTAAACAATCTTTGCAGTTTGAAGCACCACTTGTAACTAATCCAGGAATATTAATATTAATACAATCTCCTTCACTATCCACCGGCTCAGCTTTTCCTTCTGTATTCATATAAGAGCAATAATTTGTTATTATTTCAATATCAGATGCTCCCTCTACACCTTCAATTATTTCTAAAGTTTGACAACAAGTAGTCTTTGGAGAACAACGTGGGCCAATTAATGCTAGTACATTTCTACAATTCTTGTCTTTCTCATCAAATCTAACTTTAGCACCCTCTTCTTCAGATATAGGGCATTCATTTTTAGACATAACTTCATATTTACAAGTTGCCATATGATAACAACAACCATCACCTTCTTTAGAAGTTGGATCATCTTCTTTGATAGGGTCTATGCACAATCCATCTTTTAGATAAGGATTAATAATCCAATCAAAATCTTTATCACCTTCATTTGCTGCAACACAAACAGAATAAGCTGACATAGTTCTACTAGTAACTTTTCCTGAATCTTTATTTTTTGTTTCACAACAAACTACTGAATTCGTTTTATCTTCTTCAACACAACATCTTAACCTATCTGCGTTACCACCTAATTTATCAACACCACATTCATTATATATCAAATGATCTGTCACATCTAGTGAACCAATACATGTGTCTTTACATGTTCCTTGAACTGAACATGTATCTCCAATCTCTACTTCCCCATCTTTACCACCACACGCATCTTTTGCATATGAAAACATATCATTGTTACAACAAAAAATTTCAGTTATATCATCATGGTATTTTGGATTATTACTTAACAAATCTTCACCACATTTACAATCTATAATCTCTTGTGTATTAACATTTGATACTCCACCACATCTTGGAACAGCACTTAAGTCAATTGGATGATCATCATCAATTAAACACTTAGTTTTATCTTTTTGACATACTTTAGTAGTTCTTCCTACATTCTGTACAGAACAACAAACAGGATTTTCAGTACTACATATACCTACATTCTCTCCACATGCCTCTCCTTCACCTAAATCAGTCTTCAAAGTTCCAACATTAGTACAGCAAACTCCTTCACTACAACTTCCTCCAGTTGCACCCATCTCACTTACTTTAATCATATCATCGCCACATGCTTCTTTACACACACCCTTCAAATCAACACTACCGACTGAATAACTACAAGTTTGACCCTTTAATCCAATTGGATGTGGTTGGTATGTTGTTCCTTCTCCATCTTCACCAGCTCCTGGGGATTTTGAAAATCCACTTGATGTACAATATGCAAACGATGCTTTATTTTGATTATCAGCATTTTTTGCTTCAACAATTTGTACATCCCCATCGTATTGATCAAACTTTTTCAAAATGTCTTGGGTGAGTATGTGTCCATTGCACCTACAATTATTATCAAAAGTATTTACTTTCCCACGACAAACTTTACAATATTCATCATCCGAATCTCCACTCCTATCACGCCCATCACCTTCGAGTAAACCAACACCAGGATCACATTTAACACAATATCCACCTTGTGTACTAAATTCATCATCATCCAAATACTTACTTGGTAAATCTCCTTCTTGTGCACATAATTCAATACTTCGATCACCGTCTTTAAAATTAGATGCTAAATCATTTAATTCATCATTATGCCACCAACCTGTAGTTGATCTACCATCACAATTCAAATAATATAAAATTCTATCTTGTACAGTAAGTTTATTTTCTGCTGAATCAGATCCTATTTTTCCTGGTGCAACACAAGATTCTCCTGGAGCTCCAGTTGACCCTAAACTTGTAACACCTGTTCCTTTAAACTGTAAGATTGCTGAAGCGTATGCATCTGCATCTCCACCTGTATTTTGTACATACACAGATAAATAATTAAGACCTGCTGACAACCCATATCCATGGTACGTAGCACCTGAATCAGTTATAGTGCTTTTAAGAAAACTTGGATTCAATACCCAATAACAATTATCTCCTTGACTGCATGAAACTCCATCTCCTTGCATACTATCTTCTGGTATAATTACTTTACCTGTTCCAGCTGTATGAGTAAACATTCCCAATATTTGACCCCCACATTCGGCATCTGAACCTGGATCCATTCCTTCTCCAGGATCATCATCTCCACCTTCACAACCAGATATGTCATCATGCAAAGGAGTTAATAATGTGGCTTCAACATATCCTGGAACAATCCGTTCTCCATCATCATTTTTTTTAGTTTCATCATAAGGAAGACCCATTAATTCTGGACGATTATCATTAGTATCTAAACATCCATCACCATCAGTACTAAAAATAAAAGGTTGAGCTGCAAACCCACCAACATATTCTTCCGTAGAATCTTTGTTAGGTAACGAAATCCCCTCCTTCATAGGATCTTTAATAGTTTCATAATCAAAATCAGTTTCACTTTTTACATCAACAAATCCATAAGTATTAGGTGTTGCAACTATTTGACTATCCATAACACTTTCAAAAGTTATCTCATCAATATCTAATTCACAATCTGGTTCATTTTTCTCATTGGTACATACTAATTTTGCATTATCTTTTATACTATCCCCATCAATAAATATTAAATAGAATTCATCAAAATCATAATTTGTTACTTTTTTAATCTCTTTTGGAAAATCATTTGTACCATAATACTCATTCCATTGTTTTTTAATATTTTTAGAACATACTTCATGGCAATCAACATCGTCAGTAGAAGTTATGGATTCTGCAGGGATAGTTTTTACCACATCATCCAAATCAAAATCAGCCAACATGAATTGACATTTTTCTTGTGAAGATTTTTCTTTTGGAAACTGTCCATGATACTCAATGTTATATCTATGAATCACTTTATTATAATTAATTCCAGGAGTTTCTTCAGTTGAACTACCTCCTTCTGCAGGTGCATCCTGATTAGTTACTTCATCTTCACCAACAGGAGTTTCTTCAGAATCAGGTAGATATTGATCATACTCTCCGTCACCTGGTTCAGATGTAGCACCACTTGACTCTGGTTCTTCTCCTTCATATTCATCCATAAACACACAGTGAGCTCTAACCATTTCTTTGGAAGGTATATGCCTACAATCCTCTCCAAATCCATCGACACAAGCCAACCATGTCAAATACTCTCCTTTCTTGTCCCCATCATCTTCTGGTTGAATTGGTGACTCGTACAAATAATCTAATTGGAATCTAAAAACACCAGCGTCTTTTTTACCACATGCTACAACACCTATTGGTGTAAAATGATCTACTTCTCCACAATAATAATATGAATCATCATCCTCTCTAACACCACATCCTGGATATGTTTTCCATAATCCTGCTGCTTCATCAAAATAACCTAATTTTGGTTCGTCATATTCATATGCTGTAGGTAAATCAATTTTATCAATTCTCATTTCAACCCTAACTGGTGGATCAAATGATGCACCATTTGGAAGTCCTTCATACACTTTTTGACCAATAACAACACCATTATTATTCCCGTTGAAATGTTTACCCATTAGTTTTAAAGAAATTTTATCAACTATTTTGTCATCTATCATAACTCTAGTGTTACCCACCGTTCTAATAACCATGTCTTGATCTTCTGAAAAGAATATTGTGTTCTCTTCAATCATACCATTTGTCAAAGTCATTGTACTTAATCTGTTTAATTTATACAACTGATCTTCAAGCCTTACTGTCTGGAACCCATCAGTAAACTCTACAGGAAAATACAAATCAACATACACTTGAGATTCTTCAACAATCACAGTTGAATCAGGTTGTTCAAATGTTACTTCATACCCACGAGTTGTAAATTCTTCAAATCTATCTAAACAATTTAGAAGTGAATGATCAATTTCATATTTAATTTGTTCTTCAGTAAAATCCAAACCATATCTATTAATGGAATTTTTTGCAGATTCTTCAAGACATTGATTAATGTAAACTTTTGCACTTGTTCTAATATTTGCAAAAGACAATGAACCTTCTGAACCAATAATTAATTCTTGTTCAATTCTAGAATTATTAATATAAACAAATGTTGACAAAGCTACTACTAGAACTAATCCTATTATTATATATAATGTAAGCTTCCCCTTCTTATACATCAATTCACCAAATATTTTCTATTAATAGATATTCTTTTTATCTCAGACTATTTAAATTTTTTCTCTTAATATTACTCTATTTTCTTAATCTTTACAAATATCCAACCTTACAATAATTGGCGGTGGTGGTGGAATGTAATAAAATCCTGGTTGCTCCTTCTCACTAAACTTATTACAACCTGGTGTAAATATATCTTCAATCCTTTGATTTTCACTCCCCCGGGTTACACTTAATCTATAACTTTTATCCCA
>Ga0233431_1003611_pt1 | contig 18155 bp, 23 predicted proteins | sample SI_118_April2016_FD_179867 | JGI IMG/M metagenome (GOLD analysis project Ga0233431, IMG submission 179867) | Seawater microbial communities from Saanich Inlet, British Columbia, Canada - SI_118_April2016_200_MG | ecosystem: Environmental > Aquatic > Marine > Inlet | place: Canada: British... | reverse complement strand
AAAGACAGTTGATTACTTGGTTTCTTTACAGCCAGAAGCTAGAATTGGTCTTCTTGCAAGATTAACGCATGAAATAAATTCTCCACTTACTGTTATTAATGGATTTGCAGATTTGATTTTAACAGGTGGCGCAGAGATTTCTCCTGAGATTAGAGCTGTTTTAGAAAAGATTACGCTTGGCCAATATTCTGTTGATCGGAGTCTTAAAGATGTTTCTAGTGGTGCTGATATTTCTGATACTGCTTATTTGGATTTTATGGGTGTTGCTATTGATCAACTTTTAACACCAATTCCTCCAGAAGGAACTTTATCTAATGACGATAATAGATATCTGGACAGAATAAGAACCTCTCAAAGAAAACTGGCCCATACTTTTAATATTATGTTTGGTTTTGGCAGTCCTGAAACATTCTTCTTTAAGAGTTATGTTGAACTATATTCAAACATTAACAGAGAAACTTTACAAACACGGGGTGTAGAATTATTTAATCAAACTATCACCTTCCCTTTAGAAACCAATACTTTAGATTATGAGATTGTTCTTGATAATCTTTTAGGTAATGCAATTAAACATGGTTTTAAAGAAAAATCAACTGAAGGTAAGAAAAGATTTATTAAAGTAGCAACTAGAGCAAATTATGGTCCTTGTTTGGTTAGAGTTTCTGATAATGGTTCTGGTTTTGATTTAGATTCTATTACTGAAAAAGCATCTTCAGCGGGAATTATTCCAAGAGATTATCATGATATTCCTATTAGAGATCTGTTAAATATTATTGGAGATCAGGGTCTTTATGTTTCTGGTAATATTGCCCAAAAAGCTCTTAACGGGGCAGATTATCGGAATCAATTATTAATGCAATTAGCTTTTCTTCCTGGTATTAGTACTTCTGAAAATGGTAATGGATTAGATTTAGTTTATGGTGGTGCTGGAACTTCTCAAGGTTTAGGATTAGATAATGTTAAAACTCTTGTTGAAAGAAATGGTGGAAATGTTTGGGTAATATCGCATCCCAGAGATACTCGGTTTTATTTTACAGTTCCTGAAGATAAAGTTATTTCAAAATAATCTCGCTAGCAATTACTTCTTTCTTGTTATTATATTCTTCAATCTCTCCTATTATCTCAACATAATCTCCTTCTTGTAAATAAAGATCTTCATTAGGAAACAAGATCACATCTGATTTTATTACTTGCTGTCCTTCTAATTCAATAAATACTACTTTCTCTAATTGAGTTAACCTTGAGATTACTCCTTGTAACTTAACTTCTTGTTCATTTTCAATGTTATCAATATTGCTAACTGTAACTAACTCAAAACTGTCTGCAAAGAATAATAGTATCAATAATCCAACAGCTGCTACTATTAGAGAAACCTTGATCAGCTGTTTTTCTTGCATCTGCGCCCTGTATTAAAGATGATTAATATAATGAATCTCTATTTGTTATATGTTATTTAGGCAAACTTTTATAAATCACTACTATTTCGGAACAAATATTGGGGTTTCTAGGTGTTTTGGAGATAATTAATATGCCAACATATGAATGTATATCAAGAAGTGGAGTTGCTATTAGAAGCACCCATGAACCAACAATCAGGGAATTAAGCAGAAAGCAAGTATATCTTGTTGGACAAGGTAACTTTAGTGAAGGTCCAAGTAATTATTGGGTTGTTGGTGAGGGACCATCAAATGTAACACCATTAAAAGATGTTAAAGAAAGTCCGGTGCCAGCAATTCCTCTGGATAGAATTTTAGAAGCTTAATTTTTTTATTTCCACATTTCCACAACTTCTTCTTCTACAAAGTGCATCTTACCTGGAATTATTAAGCAATGTAAAGGCTTTCCAAAATCAAACTTCTTAATTTCAGATAACTTTCCAGATTTAATAATAAAGTCAGAACAACCTAATCGAGCACAACCTACTACTAAAGTATCGTCAGAAATCAATCCTTCCTTCTTACGTTCTTCAATTTTTTCAAGAATCTCAAAAGCAGAATTAACTGTCATGAACTTATCTTCGCCTGGCTTTAAATCTAATAAAAATAAAGTGTGCATATCCTTATTCTCCTTCAAAACGTTGTAAGGAGTTTCTAATTGAGGATGATCTTCAATAAATGGAATAGATGTAATCTTTCCATACTTATACAACTCTAATCCAACAATGCCAACTGCATTAAGAACAGAAGCGTTGTTAATAACCTCTACTTTAACATTCTTTTCGCAAGCTAACTTAAACAGCTGAATATGTGTAGTAGCGGAAAAAACATCTCCAATAATCAAGAAAGCAACATCATTAGAAGAAGCTTCATTAACAATCTTCTCATCACCTTGCTCAGTCATCTCTCTATCAGCAATAATGATCTCTTTCCCATAATACTCTTCTAACTGTTCCTTAGAAACTTGTAACAATGAAGTGTATCCTTCTAGGTAAACCTTAGAACAATTCTTTATTGCTTCCAAGCCTTTAACAGTAATATCTTTCTCATTACTAAGTCCTAATCCAATTAAGTATAACATAAAAGAGAAAAAAAGAAGGTACTTTAAAAACTATTCCTCCATCTTTGTTTCCAATCCTGCGTAAATCCTGTTCCGCACTTTTGTTGGATCAAGTCCCATAGTTTCACAAATATTTGGAAAGCTAAAAACATACTCTTTGTTTTTTCCATCTTCGAGCCAATGTTTTTCAAATCCAAAACTTCTTTCAGCGTTTGTGTGTTCTTTACTTCCCGGCGCATACTTTTTCAAGTCCTGATCTGCCTTGTAAAGGTTTCTTTTTGAATCTATCAATACTGCTGCCATAAGTTCTTTTGTTCCTTTTAAATCTCTATTCATTTTATCATCGATCATTTTTTTCATCACCTTGTTTGTTATTACTACTAAGTTATACTGGCAAGTATATCAACTCTCCTACCAAAAACCGGGACAATCGTGCAAATATTTATAAAGAACAACTGCTTTGTCAATACTTATGCCTTATAAGCTCGATAAGATTAATCAAAGAATTTTGTACGAATTAGATCAGAACTGTAGAATTAGCGATGCTCAACTTGCAAAGAAAGTAAAAAGATCCAGAGAATCTGTTAGAAACAGAATTAAAAAGTTAGTTGACGATGGTATTATCGAAGGATTTTTAGCAGCAACGAACCCTAGTAAAGTTGGTTATACTTTTTTTAAACTTTATTTTCAGTTGGCTAATATTCCTGAAGAAAGGAAAAGGTTTTACGAGTATTTCAAAAAACTTTCAGGACTTTATTGGTTCGGTGGTAATGATGGTGTTTGGGACTTCCATACGACAATGTATGCTAAGAATTTAGAAGAAATTAATAAGATTAAAAATAAGATTTTTCATGATTTTAAGCATCTAATCATTAAAAGAGATGTTGGTGTACTATTAAACGTAAGACAGTTCCCTAAACGTTGGTTCATTGGTAAGGTTAAAGAAAGAACAGCACCATCAATCTTCGCAGGTGAGATTGAATGGAACAAGATGGATGAATTAGATAAAAACATCTTGGGAAATCTTGCTCATAATGGTAGGATTTCTTTAGTGGAATTATCTAAAAAAGTTAATTCTACCGTCGATGTAGTTAGAAATAGAATGAAAAAGTTGGAAGAAAAGAGAATAATTATTCAGTATAGAATTTCCGTTAATTATACCAAACTGGGCTATGAAATGTTTAAGGCTTTCTTATATTTTTATCACCTTTCTGAGCAAGATGAAAAAAAACTTGTTGAATATGTTGCTCAACAACCACAAGTTGTTTATTTAATAAGACAACTTTCAGCTTGGGATGTGGAGTTGGAAATGCTTTGTAAGAACTATGAAGAATTTACTAAAATAATTAATGATTTAAGGGAAGAGTTTTCAGATATTTTAAGAAATTATGAATTCTGTTTAATGCGTGAAGATATTTGGCACTTTGGGGAGAAGGATATTTTTGAAGAAGTTTAATTTTCATCGATTCAAAGTGGTGAGAAATGCTTATATATCTCTACGATTCATAACATACTCTCAGGCGGAGTGCGTAAGCGCTGGGAGTTTAGCTTAGAAAATCCAATTGGTTGGTCCTTCGGGGATCGTCAAACTACCTGCTCGCAAGACTCCGCCTGTAAACCTTTTATTCTAGAATAATTTAATTTTTACGATAACCAAATAATTTATTGTACCTCTTATGGTCCATAATGTTTAGAACAAAAGCAAAAATTTCTACTTTTGTTCCTTCAAGTGTGTAAATCAATCTCCAATAATTTGAGAGCTCACAACGATAAAGATTTTTGATCTCCTGTTTTTTGTAACTATTTGGAATTTTCTTTTTCTCAATAGGGTCTCCAAATTGTGGATTATCTTTTAGTATATTGATGATTCTAGTAATGGAATTAAGAAGGCTTTGAGACTCTTTATCGCTTCTTTTTTTTAATTCAAGATAACTTTCTTTAGCTTGACCTTTTAAAAGAATCCTAATCTCTTTGCCTGCAAACATTGTCTAAACTTCTAATGTGTCCTCAAACATTTTTTTAAGATGTTGTGGTGGAGAATATATCCATTGAACACCTTGTGGACCGTATATGATTTTTCCGCTTTTCCAGAGGTATTCTAAAATTACTTGTAATGTTTGATGCATTATCTGTTTTGGTAACTTTTTTTTAAGATCAGAGATTTTTATTGGCATATCTCTATGTTCTTTAAGAAAATCTTCTACCATTAAAACAGTACTCAAATTAGGGTACCTTTTGGTTTCGTGATCTTCTTTATTGATTATTTCAGTTTCTGTAATCTTTAATGCTTGGGTTGCCATTGTATATCAATTGATACTTAATTGATATCTTTATATAAATGTTTTTGTTTAAAATATTGAAATAATCATTTCGGATGCTCGCAAGACTCCGCCTGTAAACCTTTTATTAACTATATTAAAGCAAAATTCTTAAATAAACCCTCCTAATAACAATACTATGTCAACACAAAAGCCTAGGTTAACGAGTGCAGTTCTTGTAGTTCAAGATGGAAAGTTTCTGTTAGCTGAAAGAAATAAAGAGAACTATTATGGTTATTGGGTAATTCCTGGTGGTGGCGTTAAGTTTGGCGAAACAATACAAGAAGCTGCTCTTAGAGAAATTAAAGAAGAAACTAATCTTGATGTGGAATTAATAAAGTTAATAGGACATAAAGAAGTAATAAATGTTCCTGGGAGCTATCATAGTATTACTTTTTTTCATATTGCAAAACCAAATCACACAAATATTGAAGCTAAAGGAGATGTTTCTGCAGCAAAATTCTTTACTATAGAAGAAATTAAAAAATTAAAGATTGCTGAAAGTGTAGAATGGGCTTTGAAAGAAGCAGGCTTCTGGTAATACTATAATAACAAAATAAGAAAAAATCTAATTCTCCTTCAAATACACTACATGAGAATTATGTTTAGCTTGCATGTCGAAGTACTTCTTAATCAATGCGTTCAATTGTAATCCACGATATTTAATAGTGTCCCAATATTCAGAAATTTCTGGATCTTTGGCTTTACGATAAAACGCTCCCATCCATTCTTTAAATCTACCACCTTTAAAACGTTCTTGCCAATCAAAAGTCATCTTACCATCAATCCAGATGTAAATCCTGCCTTTTGTTAAAGTTTTCTTCTTACCATCAATTTCAACTTCAACTTCTTGCATGTCCCACATGTGGACTTTAAGCTCATAATAATAATGAATGAAATCATTAACTTCTTTGACCATAGCCCATTTCCATTCTTGTTCTGCTCCATCTGGACTGGGAACTTTGTGTTTATAATCTACTTCGTGCCATCTAAATCCATAATTTTTGGCCCAATCAATAATTGCAGCGTACATACCATCAAAATCAAATAATCCACTATATCGAATAATTGATCGTTGTATTGATTCACTTCCCATATTTACTATTAACTTTTGTACTTATATAAATATTTCTAAATGGAGAATTAAATCAAAGAAACAAGAACTAATTAATGATCTTAAACTAACCAAATTCCTTCTAACGCTTTCTCAATAATGCCTTGACAGTTTTCTAACTTTGTTACTAATGTAGAACTTGTAGTAGCTTTTCTAATTTGACCAATTCTGTCTAATATTTGGGCATAAATTCTAATTAAATCTCCTTCTAGTAGATTTGTTAATAACAACACATCAAAGAATCCTTTACCATCATAAACCGGATTAATTAAAGCAGTCATTTTACTTAGATTTTTAAACTTTTTTTCTTTTCTTAAATATTCATTTTTGGCTAATATTGGCCAGACTTTTCTATATCTTTCGTCTTTAAACTCTTGTTTGAACTCAGTTGTATCTCTGTGTTCATATACTATTGTTGCCAAGATTAATAGGATTGTATACTCGTCTTCTTTTTCAATTAAGTCTGTGGAGAAATTTTCTCCCAATGTAATTTCATCTGCATAAACTTTTGAAGAGAACTGTCCTTTTTCAGTTAAAGTGCCATCTACCAAATAACCAAACTTTTTTAATTTACGAACAACACTATTATACCGAGCAAGTAAAATTGCTGTTGGAACTTTAGCATAGTTCTTACCAAATTTTTGGTATGAGTAAAAACTTAATCTTAAAATGTGTTCAATCTCTTCCGGAGTGTGTTGATCAATTAAATTTAACACGGAATTGATTGATAACTTAAATTGCGATTCAATTGGATCCATATCTTTGTCAGTAATTTCTTTAACTTCATTATAGCGGAAAGTACTTCTTTTAATGCAAACCACAACATAGCCAACAGTATCTATTCCACGTCGACCAGCTCTTCCTGCAATCTGGAAAAACTCTTTTGAATTTAAGTTTCTAAACTCTCTTCCATCATATTTACGTAATGCGTCAAAAACTACAGTTTTAGCGGGCATATTAATCCCTACTGCGAATGTTTCAGTAACATAAAGAACTTTTAGTTTTCCCTCTCCAAACAGTTCTTCAATAATTTCTTTTAATACTGGTAATAATCCTGCATGATGAAATCCAATGCCTTTAGGTAAGGTTTGTTTTAAATCTTGAGTTGACTTAAGTTTGCTAATTTCAGGGGGAGCTAGTCTTAATCTCTCATGAATTAAGTCTGTAATGCTCGGATCTCTTGAAAATCCTCCCTTCTGAGCTAACTCTACTGCTTTTTGTTGACATGCACGTCGTGAAAAATTAAAATATAAACACGGAAGTTTATCCTTTCCTAACTCTTTAATTATGTCTAAATGATTTGGTGGTGCGACTCTTGGTGCTTTTCTTCCTCGCTTTTTCCTAACTTCTCGATAATGTGGTATTTGTTTAGCTTGTTTAATTTTCTCTAAAGTTGTAAATCCTAATTCTGTATCATAGAAAGATTGTTCTAATGGAACATTTCTTTTAGTGGCCACTACCGTTTTAACTGTGTGATTTTTAATTGCAGAAATCCAATTGCTGAACTGTACTGCATTTGGAATAGTTGCACTTAAACATAAAAATCTAATTTTCTCGGAACTGTAAATTATTGATTCTTCCCAGACATACCCTCTTTCAGGATCGTTAATGTAATGTATTTCATCAAAGATTACATAAGCAATATCTTTAATCTCATCGTCTCCACTTACGGCCATATTTCTATAAATCTCAGTGGTCATAATTAGAATCTTAGCATGTGGGTTAATTACAATGTCTCCGGTCATAAGTCCAACTTTATCCTCACCATATTCTTTTGAGAAATCTCTAAATTTTTGGTTAGAAAGTGCTTTTAATGGTGCGGTATAAATAATCCGTTTTTTATCGTTCTTATGCTTATCAATAATGTATTCTGCTATTAAGGTCTTACCGCTTCCAGTTGGAGCAGAAACTACAACAGAATAATTGTTTTCAATTGCATTGATTGATTGCTCTTGAAACTGATCTAATGTAAAATTGTTAAACTTCATTACCATCTTTTATAGTAAGAAAATTGCTTTGAAGTTATTAAAGGTATCGTTAATCAACCCGTTATGTTTATAGATCTCTTCTACAAAGTCCTTCTAAACAGACTTTATTCTTCCCACAGTTTGTTCCATCATCAGCTGGGTTCCAACAAAAATAAGTTGATTCTTTTAGGTTTGGATGAGTTTTTTTATCGTTCCATTTACCTAATTGATAACCTTGACAATGTGGTTTTCCATCATTCCATTCTCCTACTTCACGGGTTCTTTCTTCACCAACACAACTGGGGTGGTATGGGTGTTTGCCATTTTCTAATAACGTTGCAGGTGGGTTTTCCTCAAAACCTACTTGCGTTCCTCCAGAACCTACCTTTTCCTCTAATGGGTTTGTTTTTTCTTCTTTCTGAAAAGGTTTTTGAACAAATTCTGCAACATCATCAACTGCTTTAAATACACTATAAGCTCTGTGTGGATGAATATATTCAATTGCTAAAGATCCTAAAAAGAAAATTGCTGCAACGCCAATAGCAAGTTTTGTTCGTAATCTTAAAGGTCCTGTTGGAGAGTACCCAGAACTGCCAGAATAACTAGACCCTCCAGAATAATTTACACTAGATGTCCCAGATGAAAAATGTTCAGAAACACTTGTTGGAGAACTCTTGTTTTCCTCTCCTGTTAAGCTTTTTTTATCTGTTAGTTTAATAACTGTATTTTTTTGCCCAAAGATTCCACCAATCCCCCATTCATCTTTTTCTTCAACTGTTCCAATTTCTTCTCCAGAATCCGCATCAATGACTAGCGTTTTACCCTTCCAAAGAAATGGCAAGCCTGTGTTATCTTCCTTAAATCTTATTCTTTTGTCGCTCATTTTCTTAATTAATAATTTCTCTTAATCTTATTTAATGGTGATTATTTTAAAAATTTATTGTCAATTATCTGCTTAAGAATCAAAAGGTTTTTAATCATAAACATCTCTCTAAAGGACAATTATGAAAAGAGATGTTAAGAAAGTTGTAAAACCAATACTTCTAGGAACGTTAAGAATTAAAGCTAAAGATCTTAGAACATACGAAAAAACTAAATCTTCTTGGAAAATTTCAAAGAGACAATTTCCAGAAATAAAGAAGATTGTTAAATTATTTAAAGCACATAAACACATTTCAATTCTAATTGATAAAAAGAATCCAGAATTTCTTAAAGGTCAACTTTCAAAAGAAGGAAAACCGCAAGGAGCAAGAATTAATGTTCTTCCAGATAATAAAACGTTAGACAAAGCATATTCATTATTCGCAGAACAATTAACTTTCCATGATCAAAGTTCTCATGCACATTGGGACGTTCTTTACAAAAATCCTGGTGGAACTTATTCTTATGTATATACCTTAGATAAGAAAGCTAAAAGTAAACAGAAAAAATATTGTGTTGTTAAAGAGTTCTCAAAATATTATCCTACACTAGAGAAGAATGTTACATCTGCTCTAAAGAAACAAGATCCCTTGGCCTTACCAATGTACACGCTTCTAAAAACAATGATGAGAGTTGGCAATGAAATTTATTACAAAGCACATGGCCACAAAGGATTAACTACCTTAACGAAAGAAGATGTTAAGATTAAAGGTAATCAAGTTACCTTTACTTATGTTGGCAAGGATGGTGTTCCAAATACAATCATAAAACAGTTTCCTACTGCTTACACAAAAAAGCTTAATCGATTAATAAAACCGTTAAAGAAATCAGACTTTATATTCACTAATAAAAACACTGGACATCCTTTAAGTGATGTTTGTCTTAAGAAAGCGTTTAAACAATACTGTGGAAAAGAGTTTTACCCCCATATTGTAAGAAGTTATTATGCTACCATTACAACACAGAACTTTCTAAAACACCATAAGTCTGCTAGTAAGGAAGAAGTTAAAGACTTCTTTACTTCAGTTGCCCACACTCTTGGACATAAGAAGTTTGTTAAGAAAACAGGAAAATGGGAAGAAAGTTATAATGTTACTATTCACCATTACATCCGCCCAGACTTAGTTGAGAAAGTTAAAGGATTGGTTAAATAGAATCTTTGTAATTTTTTATTCTTTCAACCATATCTTGACACCATTCTTCTTTAGATTCACAGAAGAAAGCACGACACACTTTAGGTCTTGTCAAATGAACTGAACACTTCCCACCATCTAAATAAACACAACTTTTCCCATCTTCTTTTTGCACTAATAAATTAGCACCAATCATCTCTGCTTCTTCCCAATCAAAATGACCAAACTCTTGAAATACTGTTTTATACCTGCCAGAATTATACTCCTCTTCATTAAGATTAATTACAAACAACTTACAACAAACCCCACATTGTGAACATTCCATTATTTTGAATAACCTTTCTTAGTTCTTAAAACTTCACCTGATTACTTCTTTTAATGCTTGTCTAAGTCTTTTATCTAATGTGTCTTGAGGTGTAGGAAATACTTGTCTTTCAGCTCTTACATCTCTACTTTGACTTAGAAGAATAATCGGAAGATTTGGACAATTTTCTTTGATTACAGATATTTGATCAACATAAGTTGTGTCAACTATTGCAGCTTTTAATTGTGCAACTGGATGTAAATATTCTAGTCTTGCAGCTAAATCTTCGTTCATTGGAGGAACAGAATTATCTAAGGGCAACGGTGTTGGTGTGTAGTCTGGAATTCTACTTACTGATTCAAAAAGAGTTCTACTTGCAGTTGCGCCTCCATAAATTAAAATATTTTGGTTTGCTTTCATTTTCTTTTAAACTTCTTCTCTAACTCATCCACACCAACTTTAATCAATACAGCACGTCCGTGAGGACATGTGTAAGGGAGGTTACACAGAGATAACTCAGATAATAACTTCTGAATTTCGGGAATTGTCATCGTATCGCCAGCCTTAACCGAAGCCCGACAAGCCATGCGAGTAATAATCTCCTCTTGAATCTCTTCAAGCTTATTCTTACCTTCAGAAATTGAACCAATAACAGAATATAATAATTCTTTTGGCTGTGTTCTGCCAAAAACTGTTGGAATTGTTTTCAAAACAAAAGAGTTTCCACCAAAGTTTTCTAAATTAAAACCAAGAGACAATAACTTCTCTTTATTCTCAATAATAACAGAACTTTCTGCAGCACTGAACTCAATCAACTCTCCTTTTAATAAATTCTGAACTGCAACTTTTTTGTTCATCAGTTGCTGCATAAACTTTTCATAAAGAACCCTTTCTTGTACAACATGTTGATCAATTAATAACATGCCAGATTCTACTTCAGCAATAAAGAATGTTTTATGTATCTGTCCCAAAATCTTCATTGTGGGAATCTTAATATTTCCTTCCAGATGAACTTCTTCACGATTTTCAGAAACAAAAACTTCTTCTTCTGGAGTTGAATAAGATTCTTCTTCATAATTAGCAACTTCGCTTTTAGATTTTAGAATAGTTTGTTCACTCACTTCTAATTTATATTTAACTTCTTTTTTCTTCTCTTTCTCTTCAGAAGTTCCAAATGTTAATTGTTCTTCATAATTAATGTCCATTACTGGAATTAAATTATTTTTTTCTAAAGTTTGAGTTACTGCAGATGTTATTGCAGTCTTAACCAAATCTTTTTGTTCAATCTTAATCTCAGTTTTTGCAGGATGAACATTAACGTCAACTTTTTCAGGATTTAATTCCAAATTCAATATGAAAATTGGATGCTTCCCTACAAATAGCAGAGAATGATATCCATTATAAACTGCTTTTCTAATATCCTCGTTCTTAACCCACCTACCATTAACAAAGATGGATTGTTGATTCTTATCATTTCTAGAGTTGTTTGGTTTAGCAATATATCCTTGAATCTTAACATTTTCATCAGAATAACTAATTTCTAACAAATCTTTTGCTAGGGAAATTCCGTAAATTGAAGCAACATTACTTTGAAAATCTTCAACTGCGGGAGAATTAACTAACACATGTCCTTCATGACTTAATTTAAAAGAAATTCTTTTGTTGAATAATGAATATCTTAAAACAATGTCAATAATGTGTCTTAACTCTATTGGATCTGATTTTAAGAATTTCTTTCTTGCTGGCGTGTTGAAAAATAAATCGTGTACTTCGATTGTAGTTCCTTCATTAACTCCAATTGGTCCTGAACTGACTACTTTTCCTCCTTCAAGTACAATATTAAATCCTTCTAACTCATTCTTCTTCTTTGTAGTGATCCCCAATTTGGAAACTGCAGCTATGCTTGCTAAAGCTTCCCCTCTAAAACCTAAAGTTTGAATTGAAAATAAATCATCTGTGGACCTAATTTTACTTGTTGCGTGCCTTATAACACAGTTCTTTGCATCTTCTTCATCCATCCCAGAACCGTTATCAACAATTTTAATCAACTTTTTACCAGAATCTTTAACCTCCACATTAATTATGGTGGCTCCAGAATCTAGAGAATTTTCCATTAATTCTTTAACAACTGAAGCTGGTCTTTCTATAACTTCTCCTGCAGCAATCTTGTTAATTAGATCTTCATCCAGGAGTTTAACTTTAGCCATGTTTTTCTAATGCGAATTGCCCTTTAAAAGGATTTATATTTTGTTGACGATACAATAACAAAAATCAAGGATTTTTGAATAGTGAATAAATGGTTAAATACTTTATTCATAAAAACAAAACGTTTTTAAAGCAAATTGCCTTTTTCCCCATTATGGCTGAATTAAAGAATCAAAAATGTACTTTCTGCGGAGAGAACAAACTTACTTTAAGAGAAGATGAAGTAGAAATTCCTCATTTTGGTAGAGTTTTTGTACTTTCTATGGATTGTTCTGCTTGTAACTATAGAAAATCTGATATTGAGCCTGCTGAAAGTAAAGAACCTTGTAAATATACTTTTGAAGTTAACTCTGAAGATGATTTAAATGTTAAAATTGTTAAATCTGGCGACGCTACTGTTAAAATTCCTCATGTAATTACAATGGAACCTGGACCTGCATCTTCTGGATACATTACTAATGTTGAGGGATTGATTGAGAAAGTTAAGAAGATTGTTGAAGATTCTGTTGAAGGTGAAGAAGATTCTTCTGCTAAGAAGAAAGCTAAGAACATTAACAAGAAGTTGGGAAAAGTTTTAGTTGGCAGAGAAAAGTTAAAAATCATCATTGAAGACCCTACTGGACATTCTGTTATCGTAAGTGACAAAGCACAAAAGAGTAAACTTTAGTTTGCATCATTTGTGATTTAGAAAAATCTTTGATTTTATGTGAAGCAGTTAAGGGCAAGTTATAGAAATTTATAATTTATTTATTTATTTATTTATTTTTAAAATTTAAACTACTCCTTCTTCTCGCCTTTAAACACTTGAGCCAAATCAATTACATACTTGCCTTCTTCCAGCTTAACTACTAAAGGGTCTTTCTTAAACATGTGAACAAGATCCAATTCATACTTACCAGGGCCAGAGATTCGAATAGTTTCTAAGTCTAAAACAACTGGTTTGTTCTTATCTTCGTTTTTAATGTGTAGAATTTCAGTAACATCTTTTTCAATTTGGTCTTTATCTTTATCAGAGAAATTGCTAATCATACTTTTACCAGATTCAATATGTTTTTTCTTAATGTAAAAGAATAATCTGGCACCGCAACCGCAACCTTTAAGAATTTCCTGTGCCCCATCAGGGTACATAGTGTTACATCTTACACATTGGTGTGGCATTTATTTTCTCCGTTTACCATTTCTTTTCTTCTTGTTTCCATTACCATTATCATTGGTAAATAACTCGATTTTATCAGGATTTTGTTCGATTTTCTTAACTATTGAAGCAGGACCAATAATAGTCATCCCGGTTCTATCGCCTAATAATAATGTGGCAAATGTTCCTTTTAACTTCTGACTAAAATCTTGTTTTCTTTTATCGGGATAAACTACACTTAGCTCAATCCCTTTAAACTTTGGTGAAATCTCTTCCATAGTAATTTCGATTAGATCTGCTTCTTCTTCTTTCCTTAACCGACCTTCCATAATCACAATCTTATTTTCTTTTACAACATTTAAGAGTTTATTAACTCTTTTAGCGGAACTTAATCCTTCAACATCATTATATGGAATAAATTGAAATGTAACCATTTTTCTTATTAACCTCTTTTCCTGTACTTAGGAATCATTTGCACTTTTTAAATGTTATTTTTTATTATACAGTTTCCAGTGAGATTTTATCTTGCAACTTTAAACAGTTGTTCATAAAATTCTTCGACATTCTTACCATATTTAGCAGAAACGCCAACCACTTCGTATTGTGGGAATGCTGCTTTGATAACATCCATATTTGCTTTTTTCAAATCAACTTTATTAGCTACCACTAACACTGGAATGTTTCTTGCTTGTAAGTTTCCCATAATCGTAATGTTAACTTGTGAATAAGGATCTTTTGTAGCATCTAAAACTACTACTACTGAATCCATATTGTCTAACCATTTAATAGAATCAATAACTCCTTTAGTTGCCTCTTTAGCACGATCTTTTGCTTCTTTTTTCTTAATTCCTCTCTTAAGAAAATCTTCATAATCAATCTTTGTTGATATTCCTGGAGTGTCTACAAGGGAAAAAGTTAGTTCCTTACCCTTTTTATTCTTAATACTAACTTGTTCTTTAATCTTAATTTCACGAGTTTCGTGAGCAATGTGAGAAACTGTAGACATTTCTTCCCCTAACCAATCTAGGCAGATCCTATTTGCTAAAGTTGATTTCCCTCCGTTTGGTGGACCATACAATCCAAGTTTAACGTGACTCCTTCTAGCAAAAGGATTAAGTTTTAATCTCTTGAATAAACTCTTGAAAAAGCTCTTTACCATCTTTTAGTTCAACCCCTCTTAATATAGAATTTAAAAAGTTACTAAGCCTTATTAAAGTTTTTGGTGCTGGAAAATGGATACTTCCATTTTCTGCACAAAAAGCAGGGTCTTTTATGTGTTACAAACTATTTAATTCCCAACTTCTTAATTTTTCTATGTAGTGTCTCTGCTCGTATTTTAATCTTGTTAGCAGTTTTAGTAATATTATGTTTATTAACATCCAAAGCCTTTTCCAAAAACTGCTTTTCAAACTCTTTCTCGGCATCTTTCCAAGAAACTTCTTTAAATGGTAATATTTTTGCAATGTTCCTAGAAAGAGACTGTACTTCTTGATACATCTGTTCCATTTTCTGTGGCCTAATTATTTCTTTATACTGGTCCAAAGTTGATCTCAGAGTTTCGTCAACAAACTTGGTTTCATAACTTTCTGAAGAATCTAATTCTTTACGCAGCTTATCAACATCAATGCCCATGTCTTTAATTGTTCTGTGGACACTGCGCCGATCAATCCCCAGTTGTTTTGCTAAATGAGAAATGTTTCCTTTGTGCATTCTTAACTCTCGTTTAAGGAACTCTGCCTTGAAAGTTTTCTTGGCAGCACTAAAACTTAAGTCTGGTGGAATATAAATGTTTAAAGAAGGACTTCCAAGTTTAGCAGTAATATCATCTTCAATCTTTGGAACAGTAATGCCCCAATGTTTTTCCATAGATTCTTCTAATAATGAAGTAACTTTCTCTTTAATTGCTTCTTCTAAACCTTTTTTTGTCATTTTGTTATTATTATGAAACCCCCAATAATCTTTGTATTAGGGCACGGCACTTATTACGAGAAAAATAATTTTTTCTCGTGTGTTTGGAAAAATGGCAATTTTTTCTAACATGATCAGAAATGATAGTTTTCATTTCCGACATGCCTCGACTTACGTCAGGGCGCTAATACAAAAGATAAAGGGGGTTTCATATTAGCTTTATTTTATTATAACTCTAGCAATTTTTTAAGTAAGGTGCCTGCAACCAATCCATAAACGAATATTACTGATGCAAAGACTAAACGAAAAGTATCATCTCCTATAATAATATAGGGGACTGTAAAAATAACATAATTAAACAGCTCATAGATTCTTTTCATATAAACTAATTCTAAAACGAACATGAAGATCATCAGTACTGAAAAGATGCTCATAGCAATCCAAGAACCAAATGAGGATAAATAATAATTTGTTAACAGAAAGATAATTCCAAACATTACAAACTTTCCAATCTTGAAAAGCTTTTGAGCAGACCTTAATTCTTCGGGTGCGATTAACGCTAGTACATAACCAAAAACTATTCCTAGATATCCAACAATTAATGTTAATGTTGCAATTAAAGCATTCATTTTTATTTTATTTCTCTTTTAAAGTTCTTCAAAAATAATTCCCAAGACTCTTCTTTGATAACTGCACCACATGCATTTTCGTGTCCTCCACCATAGCCTTCGACTCCTTCTAATGCTTTTTTCAAAGCATCTCTGATTGGAGTTTTGGAACGAATACTACATTTCATTTCTCCTGACTTTTTACGAGCAATGATAACTACTTTTTTTGGATAAAGATGATTAACTAATTCATTTGCCAAGTCTGCAGTAAATGACATTTTATTTTCTGAATAATTAAACAGTAACAATTTACTTCGTGTAACACTTTTCCTAGCTTCCTTAACTAAGGCTTCATAATTTTCATTAATGCTTTCGTAGCGGCGATAAATAAATTTTCCTTGTGCCGTTTCTTGATTCAATATTTCTCCTGGGGTTTTGATTCTAGTTAATATCTTAACTGACTTATTCACTTCAGAAGTTGGTCCCTTTAATATGAATGAGAATATTTTCACTAATTTACCAATTGGATGTTTGTAAACTGCTTCTTCTAACGTAGTTTCTTTATCTGGAAGAAGTTCTGGATACATTTCTGCAAATTTATCAATAAAGTCTGGTAAGTACCAATCTGATAAACATCCAACAGTTGCGATCCATAAGTTTTCTTTATCCTCGCTGATTTGATAACACATTCTTGTTGTTGGAATGTAAGCAGAAGGATCTTTTATCCTTGGATTATAATATTTCAGTCCTTTAATATCAAAAGGACCGTGATGATCTATCCAGAAAGTTGGACGTTTAATTTTATCTACTAATTCTTGGTCCACCATTGGAACATCAAGAATAAAAACCTTGTCTGGGGTATTTTCCTCTACTTTATGAAATAACCTCATGTCTAGTTTTGGAGCAGATTTAACAACAATTCCTTTCCCTTCTCGATGTATCTTATACATTAATATGAATGAACAAACTCCATCGGGGTCATCATCATAAAAGAATAATGGATTTTTTGAATTAGCTAGTTCTTCTCTCAGTTCTTTGATTTCTTTCTCTGTTAACATAAAAATAAGTAATTTTTCGGGGTTTTTAAACCTTGTGGATGTGCGACAATTTAGTCAGGGGTTTTGTTGCTTTTATTATGGGAATAATTATAATGTCGCTCTCTTCCTGGGTTTTAATGGTAGAACCTTGGCAAGAATTGGGTGGGTCTTCACTTTCAAAACCTCCAGTAGTTCTACCTCTAGAAAATGAACCAGTCAGACATTTTAATCATATTTATTCAGCTGTTAATTTAGTTTTTTTGGATCTTTTTCCAGGAAGGGAACTTCTTGAAACAGATGTTCAAGTTTGTACTCGATCAAATTTTATTCCTCGTGTTGAGGAGTATGCTCGTAGATGTCGTCAAGAATTATTTGATCTTTTACCAGAGGATGAAAAGGCAAGAATTGGTTATGAACAGTGTATTAGATATTTTTTTAAAGAAATTAGCCCTTGGCGAGTTAATGCTTTTTATTCTTCATTTACTAATGAAGCAGTTGTATTAGATCAATGGGCTATTGATACTGCTAAAAGTTCGATGCATGAACTTTCTCATCGTATTTTTGGTGTAGAATCTAATTTAAAGGGGATAGATGGGGTTATGTCTAATATTTCTGCTGATGAACAGTTAGCAATGGATGCTGGTAGAATTACGAAATGGAAATTGGAATCAATGTATCAAGGGCAAGCATTTGATGATTATCAACTTAGGGTTGAAGAGTTTAAAAGATCATTTGATCAAGCTTTGGTTGAAGCAAGATCTTATTCTCATGAAAAGAGAGTTCAAGAAGTAATTCTCCATGCAAGTACAATTCCAACGCCAAAAGGTAATATTTTATTTTCTAAATCTCGCTAAATTCTTACACTTTATAGTCAAAAACTACTTTTTTAGCTCCTTTTATCTGGAATAAAGCTGTTTTTTCAGAAACCTTTATAAACCCCCTCCAATCCAATTGACAAATCTAAAAATGTGTGCTCAAATAATATTGAGTATGAACGAGGTGATCTAAA
>Ga0233431_1003608_pt1 | contig 18167 bp, 17 predicted proteins | sample SI_118_April2016_FD_179867 | JGI IMG/M metagenome (GOLD analysis project Ga0233431, IMG submission 179867) | Seawater microbial communities from Saanich Inlet, British Columbia, Canada - SI_118_April2016_200_MG | ecosystem: Environmental > Aquatic > Marine > Inlet | place: Canada: British... | reverse complement strand
ATTAGAAAAAACTAATAAATTTCCAAGTATAAGTTCTCTTGTCAGAGAAGCTATTAAACTACATAATATTCAAAGTCAAATATCGACCTGTTAATTAGACTACCACCACTTTTTGAGGACTTACGATAAAGAATATTACAGAAAAGTGATGAATAGAATCAAGAAACATGATAGAGCTGATGATATTATTTTTATGGAAAACAAATATATCAATAATAGAGAGGATATGATAGAGTTATACAGTCATGCTAAATGTCTTGTTGTGCCTTCGGTATATGAACCTTTCGGAATAGTTAATATAGAAGCAATGTCCTGTGGTACGCCTGTTGTGGGATCAAGCGTCGGAGGAATTAAAGATATTATTTTAGATAATAAAACAGGATACATGGTTAAACCTGGAGATCCGGCATTATTTGCGGATAAAATTAATGAATTATTACGCAATAAAGAGAAACAGTTAGCTTTTGGAGAAGCATCAAGAAAACGTATTATCCGTGAGTTTGAGTGGAAGAAAATAGCAGAAAAACATCTGCGTCTTTATGCTGATGTTTTAGGAAAAATAAAAAATGATTAAAGTTACTTTTTTAGGTACTAATGGTTTTTTCTCAAATAAACTTGGAGATACGCTTTGTACAGTTATTGAGACTGATAATTATAATATTATTCTTGATGCAGGAAGCGGTATTTCAAAACTTGATAAGGTCATATCATTTAATAAAGAAACTTATCTCCTAATAAGTCATATGCATCTTGATCATATTAATGGTTTGTTTATTTTGCCAAAGTTTAATTTTTTAAAAGGATTAACAATTTGTTCTGCAGAAGAGAGTTTTTATGATTTGCAGAAAATAATGGATTTCCCTTATATTGCTCCTCCGAGAATGTATAATTACAATATAGATTTTTTATCACTTGGTAAGGACATTGATACTCTTCCTTTTGGATTAAAAATACTCCCGGTTGTTCACTCTGTACATACGGTAGGATTTAGGATGAAAATTCAGAGTAGGGTTATTTCATTTATTACAGATACCGGAATATGTGATAATGCTGTTGTTTTAGCTGATAATTCTGACTTGCTGATTTGTGAATGCAGTCATCTCTCTGGACAGGTGAATCCTGAATGGCCTCATATGAATCCTGAAGAGGCGGCTACCCTTGCCAAATGTTCCAATTCAGAACATTTGATATTAACACACTTTGATGCAAATAGATATTTGACATTTAAGGATAGAATTAAAGCAGAAAAAACAGCAGGGAAATTTTTCCATTCTGTCGCTGCAGTAAAGGATATGGATGAATACTGCTTAATTTCAGATACTGCAACGCAGTACAAGTTTTAGACTAGTCCCGCTAATGCGGGATCTTAGATTGAAGATTTACAAAAACTCAAAACCCAACATTCAAAACTCAAAACTCAAAACCCCAGCCCCTATCCACAATTCACTAACCACCACAATAAATTATGGTTTTTTATGGTTTTTTATGCTGTATGTGTTGCTGTTTATATGAATGTTTTTGATTAATCCTAGTAAAACTTGTCTATTTACTTATTGAGAATAATACTATTGAATGAGTGCTGATGATGAAACTAAATAATTTTCTACATAAAAGCTTAAGTTATTTACTGCTTCCCGTCATGGTACTTTTTACCTTCCAGTCAGCTTTTGCAGGCAACTACCGTAATCAGCAGTCCGTAAACCGTGGTCAGCAACACTCATTAATAATTAACAATTCATCATTAACAATTAATGATAATCCTTTTAAATACAGTGGTTATTATTCAGATTCAGAATCCGGACTTTACTATTTGAAAGCCAGATATTATTCTCCTGAGTTGATGAGATTTATAAATAGAGATACATATGATTTATCAAACAGGTTTGCATATGCAAATGGGAATCCTATTAAGAATGTAGATCCAACAGGCCACAGTGCATGGAGTTGGATAACTAAAAATATCATAAACTGCAAACCGTTAGACTATGCTTTGGCGGGATTAGCTGTTGTTGGAGGTGCTCTTGCTATTGCAGTTTCAGGTGGTTCGGCATTAGGAATAATCGGAGGAGCACTGGGAGCTGTAAGTGGAGGAACACAGATTGGTTCTATGGCTACAAATGGAAGAACTTCTAGAGATTTAAATTATATATCATTTGGAGCAGCATTAGTTGCAGTTCCTTTTGATCTTCAGTGTGCATTGAATCCCAAAAAATGGGTAGATTCAAAAACTTTTGTCGAAGATTATTCATCTAAACTGTCTTTAACAATGGGAAAAATTATGAACGGAGAAAAAATGACAGATGAAGATTCTGCTGTTGCTTCGTCTTTTATGGATTGGAAAAACAAATTAAATCAACGATCTATAGATGAGCTAAATGCTTGCAGAATTTCTATTGGTAAAACTGCTAAAGAGACTTTCGGCGCAGATGAACTTATAGCTAAAACTAAAAGTTATATTAACTCAAATCCTCACTTATCTCAAATATGTACAAAGTTAGGAGAATTGAATTGGGAAAGGCAATATGATTCAATGAATTTGATTAAAGAACAATTAGGTAGTATGTATCGTGGTAAAATGGATTTAGGTGATTATGAATCACATTGTGGAATAATGTTATATTGCTTTTTGCAAGGCTAATTATTCGAGAATAATACTATTGAATGAGTGTTGATGATGAAACTAAATAAGAGATTACAAAAAAGCTTAAGTTATATATTATTGCCTGTTATGGTACTTTTTACCTTTCAGTCAGCTTTTGCTACTAATTACGATAACCAGTCCAACAACGATCAACTAAGTAGTAATTACGAATGTCAAATTAAGAATTACGATCATCAACATTCATTAACAATTAACAATTCATCATTAACCATTAATGATAATCCTTTTAAATATAGTGGTTATTACTCTGATTCAGAATCAGGCTTGTATTACTTAAAAGCCAGATATTACTCACCTGAATTGATGCGTTTTATAAATAGAGATACATATGATTTATCAAACAGGTTTGCATATGCAAATGGGAATCCTATTTCGCAGGTAGACCATAACGGGCATATGGCAAAATGGGTTGGTACACTTTTATCTCTTATTCCTGTAGTAGGCATTATTTACGAAGGATGTAAACATAATTATACTAAAATGGGTGTAAATATTGGCATTACAGTAGTTGCTGTTGGCTTTTCTATATGGGCACGTTTGGCATATCGTTCACTAATAGCTTCAAGAGCCGCCGCTGCTGAATTGGATGCAGGAAAAGCAGCAGCAGAAGAGGAGATTGGAACGCTTCGAACTCAGCTGGTTTTAAAACAAGATGCTATTGTGGATGCAGATACTAAGGTAAGCGTATCTATGGATAAGCTAAGAACTAGAATAACTCTGAGAATATTGCGTGATGCTCAATTAGATAACGCTGACGAAGCTGGTCTACGTGTTCCTGATATTGACGCGATAGAGAATTCTACAAAACGTCTAATAAAAAGATCAGCAGAAAGAGCTGTTGAACGTAAGAAAGATTTAGAGGTCGTTTGGGAAGCAAGAAAAGTAAAATTAAGAGCAGTAAGAAGTTGCTGGAAAGCTAGGAGAGCACTTGCAGCAAAAGAAGACTTATTTCGGTTTAAGTTTATCAGGACGTAAGGAATGCTAAATTGTTATTTAGAGCTATATGGTAGAGAAATATATTATTTGTCTATTGTTTGATGTTTTTTTTTACGTTGTTGTAAATAGTATAAAGTTATTAAACTCTCTTATATAAGAAACTCGTAATGAAAAGAAATAGTAAATCGTTAAAGAGTTTAAAATATATATTATTACCTGTAATGATGCTTTTTACTTTTCAGTCAGCGTTTGCAGGCAACTACCGCAATCAGCAGTCCGTAAACCGTGGTCAGCAACAATCATTAACAATTAACAATTTATCATTAACCATTAATACAAATCCTTTTAAATACACTGGTTATTACTCTGATTCAGAATCAGGACTTTACTATCTAAAAGCAAGATATTATTCTTCTGAACTGATGCGTTTTATAAACAGAGATACGTACGATCTTTCAAACAGATATGCATATTGCAGTGGAGATCCTATCTCAAATGCAGACCCTACAGGACATATGCCGAAATGGTTAAATTTTGGTTTGGCTGGAGTGGCTATTCTAGGTGGACTATTTACTGGAGGAGCTGGTTATTTTGTAGGAAGTGGACTGGCAATGTGGTTAGGGATAGGCGGTGGGACATTGGGAGTTGCAAGTGGTGTAACACAAATAGTTGCAATGAAAACAAAGAATAAAAAAACTTCTCGTATATTAAATTCTATCTCATTTGGTACCAGTATTGGAGGAGTGATTGCAGATATAGCAGGAGGTGTTACTGCCATATGCCATGCGGCAGAGACAAGAGCAATAGCGGCAGAGACAAGAGTCATAGCAGCAGAGGCAAGAACAGCAGCGGCAGAGACAAGAACAGCAGCGGCAGAGGCAGAGGCAAGAACAGCAGCGGCAGAGACAAGAGCAGCAAATAGTGAGAGACTAAGATACTCAAGAGGTTGTAGGGAGTTAACTATAGAAAATAGGAGGTTAACTTTAGCTCGCGAGGATCTAACGGCAAGGTTTGACACATATAGGGCGCGCGTTGCAGCTGATCAAGATGAGGGGGTGAGGAGTGCCGCGCATTGGGCTGAGGGTGAAGAAGAACTTAGGTTCGGTAGCGGATTGGCACGAGAGATGGCTCCGGGTGGAGAAGATATGCTTTGCGTAGAGGAACCGGATACAGCAACTTTTTCGTTGCGAGAAAGATTGTTGGCGGCCAAGTGATTGTGAGCCATTTTATTTGACAACTTTTGGTTAGCTTGGGGATGTGGAAATTGGGTCTTTTTAATAAAGTGTGTAAATATTCAAAGGTTGTATATTTACATAAAAAAGATACAACAAGGAAATAGCACAAATGAAAGATTTAGTTATTGATGATGCGAATATCTGTCTATTTGCTTCTTGAGAATAATACATTAGTGAGGTTGATGATGAAACTAAATAAGAGATTGCAAAAAAGCTTAAGTTATATACTGCTTCCTGTCATGGTACTGTTCACCTTTCAGTCAGCGTTTGCAGGCAACTACCGTAATCAGCAGTCCGTAAACCGTGGTCTGCAACAATCATTAACAATTAACAATTTATCATTAACCATTAATACAAATCCTTTTAAATACAGTGGTTATTACTCTGATTCAGAATCCGGACTTTACTATCTGAAAGCAAGATACTATTCGGCTAAGCTGATGCGGTTCATAAATAGAGATACATATGACTTGTCAAACAGATATGCATATGGAAACGGTGACCCAGTAAATAATATGGACCCTACTGGACATAGTGCCGTAAGCTGGCTGCCTCATGGTATTGCAGGTTGGATTGGTTTTTGTGTAGCTGCTGTTGCAGGTTTAGCTGTAGGTTGGGCATGCCCTGCAAGCTGGGGTGTTTTGGGTGAGGTTGCTGCAGGCGGAATAGCAAATGGTTTGGGAGAAATGGCTCAGGAAGGTTTGGATAATAAAAAACTGAACATGAAAAGTATTGGTTTTCAGGTATTAGTAGGTGCGGTAACAAATGCTGTATGTTATGGGATGGGGCGAGGATTTGAAAAATTAAATGGATTGAGATTAGAGAAAAATGAATTAAGCGTAGAATACAGTCGACTGGCAGGTGAAAGGTGTAGAGCTCAATGGCGTATTAATCAAGACTCTATTAAAGAATTTGATGAGCTAGCAGAAGAAAGTTGTTTTGAGAGAAAATCTACCTATGAAAATAGAGTTGAAGCAGCTGTTAGAAAAAGAGATTTACAAAGAATTCATATGTCTATTGCTACTCAATTGAAAGATATGTCTTATTCTCCAGAGAGACTTGATTTATTAAACCGTTGGGATGATTTGCTCGAAACAAGTAATATTGATGAATTACCACGAAGTGCTAGATATGCAACTGCAGGCCAGATTAAAAAGTGTGGTTTATCTCCAATATCAAATACTGTTTGGGGCGCTGCTGATGAGGATATGATAAGACATTTTAATACATCCATTAATGATACTATCAGAAGTTTTTATCGTTCGTAGTTGATATAATAAAACACCACTATTTATAATGGTGGTGTTGGTTATTAGTGACTGGGGGTTGGTGGTTAGTGGGGAAAAAACTGCGTAGAAAAATAAGCGATAAGGTTATGAATAGAGTGGATGGAATGACAATCTCAACAGCAAAGCATCGCTCTCCATTCATTAAAAATTAAGAATTTAAATTTCAGGTTTAATGAAAGTCTATCAAGTTGTTTATAAAAAATACATTAAACTTTTTTTAGATATATTATTAATCACCATTAAATGAAAAAATTACTAGATTCGAACCTACCAACACAGCTGAAGCGGTGAACTCTAACACTAGCTTGCAATGTTATGTCGTTGGGTTAGAGTTCACCGCTTTAGCTGTGTTGGTTAAAATATTTAACATCAAATAATTAGGTTTAAAATTAGGGAAATATGTCTGATTTGAAATCCAAAATATGAGTAATAATACAATGTTAACTTTTATTTTATAACCTTACAAAACTCATCCCCAACCACTATCCCCCAACAACACCATTATAAATAGTGGTGTTGTATAGTGTTTTATGTAGTATTTGTCGATATTTAAATCATTTTTTTTGATAAAAAGTGAAAAAGTAATCTCTTATATGTTTTGAATATAACAGAAAACCATCATTATGCAGGTCAGTATATCAAGTGGTTTGGAATAGGAAGCTCATGGTGAGTAACTATTCTTATTAATTATTTTATGGAGGTAAACAATGAAGAAATATATTTTTTAAATTACGGCATTTTTATTAATGTCTTCTTTTATGCTAAAAGCTGATGTTATTTGGAGTTCATCTCATCTCTTTGCTAAAGATTCCGGCACTGCGTCTGTAGCACTAAACAATAGTGATGATGTCTTTGTTATGTATGGTAATAAAAACTCAAAACTTTTATTTAATTTTGGTAAATATGTAAATATTGGAACCTCTATTACTTGGACAATGCCTGGGTGTATGGTTTATAATAATGATAATGATACTGGTGTAACTCCTGCTGTTGCAATGAATGATAATGGAGATGTTATAGAAGTTCATAAACATGGAAAAATTCATCAACCTAATGATAAATTATATTATAATACTGGTAAATTAACATCAGATGATCAAGGAACTATGAGTTTTAAATGGGGAAATGATATAGCAATTTATCTTAAACATATTGGCAAAAATGCTCACTATCCATCTGTAGCAATAAATAATAGTGATCAGATAGCTGTTGCATATCAAAAAAAATATATTAATGACATCCAGGATTATAAGGTGGGAATATATACATTATTCGGACAATTATGTCATGATGGAACTGTGAAATGGGGAAAGTGTAACTTTTATAAAAGCGGGCAGCATTCTTCTATCTCATTAAATAATTCTGGTAACATAGTTATTACATATTCCGGTGATAGTGATAAAAATAAGAAGGTATACTCAGGAGAAGGCCAAATAGATTCAAATGGAAAAGTAACATGGGGTGGAAAACATTATGATCATATACCTTATGATAATAAAAAGAAGGATCTTCGTAATAGTGTGGTCTTAAACGTAGATGGAGTAATAATAGATGAATTATGTTCTGCAACAGATGGTAGTAATATCAGTTACATAGTTGGTCAGTTTAGGACACATGATGGAGGCCAGATGGAAGAAATTCATTGGGGACACCATGAAATTAATGGTAGTTATGGTTCTTCAGTGGCACTTGCAATGAATGATAAAGGGCATTTTGTAGATGTACATTATAACAGCCATCATAAGGCGTTTTATTCAAAAACTGGATTTATTACTAATTCCTAAATTATTTGATAACTGATGATGATGGAGGGTAGGCTTTGCTAACTGTATGGTTTAAAAATCTTACCTTTCTATTCTTAATTATAAACTTTATCACACTGTTACTTTTTAATAAATTGGGATATTTTTTTACTTGTCTATTGTTAAATAACTGTATTTGTTTAATGAAAATGATTTAAAACAAAACTAGATAGTGGCTGTTCTGAAAGAAAATAACCGTGCTTGGAAAAAACAGGTGTTTTTGAACAAGCACTAGAGAAGAGACATATTAGAAATTAAAAGAATGAAGTTAAATAAGAGATTACAAAAAAGCTTAAGTTATATATTGCTGCCTGTTATGGTGCTGTTCACCTTTCAGTCAGCTTTTGCGAATAATTACGAATGTCAAATTACGAATTACGATAAGCAGCGATCTGTAAACTGTGGTCAGCCACATTCATTAACAATTAATAATTCACAATTAACCATTAATGATAATCCTTTTAAATACAGTGGTTATTATTCAGATTCAGAATCAGGTCTCTATTATCTAAAAGCCAGATATTACTCACCTGAACTGATGAGATTCATAAACAGAGATACATATGATCTTTCAAATAGATATGCATATTGTAATGGAAATCCGATTTCAAGTACTGACACGTCAGGTCATAAAGGTATGCCCTGGGAAGGGTGGAATATAGCTTTAACAGTATGTAGTTTTATTCCTGTTGTTGGTAATATAGCTGCTATAGCTCACGGAGCTGCTACAAAAAACTGGGTGGAAATGGGACTGGGGATTGGATTTTTATGTCTTGAAAGTGGCGCTGGTCTCGCTTATCGCAATGCAAAAAATGCAAAAAATGCATTACAAAGAGTTGCTGATTCATATATTGAAGATGGTGCAGCAGCAGGAGGTGGAGCTAAGGAAGGGATAGAATTGACAGAGGCGGTAGATTTTAACAGTATGACTAAAGAGGAAATTAAAAATCATTTGATGAAATATGGAAAACTGTTGGGACGCGGTGCAGAAGGAGAGGTCTATGGACTAGAAGGATCTGCATACAAAATTTATCATGCGGAAGGAGGATGGGGGGACGAAGAAACATTTGCAGAACGTGATGCACGGGTAAGTTCTGGATTGACGCGTCATAGAAGATTAGGGTATCTTGTCAGGGTTATAGGAAGAGACAGAAATGTATTGCTTTCACCAATAGTTAAAATGGGTACAACTAAACCTGAACTAGAAGATATGCTTAAAGAGGTACTATTATCTGATAGACGTGTTTTAGTCGATAGTGAGGAGGATAACTGTGGTCGCTATGGTGAATTGGGTGAACGGGTAGTAGTAGATCCAGGACTTTTAGTTGGAGTGCGCCCTGGAAGTCCAGCATCGATAGCAGTTTCCAATTTTTCTAAACCTGAAATAGAAGCTGCTATGGTACGAGCTCTTGGTGGACCAAAAGAATAATATCAAGATATGTTCTTAGAACATTGAATCTTTTTGATAAAGTATTAAAGCTATGAATTTTAAAAATAAACTACATAAAAGTTTAAGTTATATATTACTGCCTGTTATGGTGCTGTTCACCTTTCAGCCAGCTTTTGCGAATAATTACGAATGTCGAATTAGGAATTACGATAAGCCACATTCATTAACAATTAATAATTCACAATTAACCATTAATGATAATCCTTTTAAATACAGTGGTTATTATTCAGATGCTGAATCTGGTCTCTATTATCTGAAAGCCAGATATTATTCATCTGAATTGATGCGGTTCATAAATAGAGATACATATGATTTATCAAACAGATATGCATATTGTAATGGAGATCCTATATCTGGCAGTGACCCGACAGGGCATAAATCAAACTTTTGGAATATTTTCGGTGCTGTAGGTACTGTCGTTGGACTTGTCGCGAGTTAGCAGCCATACCTCTCAGTGGCGGGGCTACTGTTGCTTCTACTGTTGGAATTATTTCTTCGGTGGGATCAGGTGGCACAGCATTGGCATCAATGATTACAAAAGATAAAAAGGCATCAAAGATTTTAGGGTATACATCATTCGGATTAGGTTTAGCTGACTTATGCTTGGGGTCGTTTAATGCTCTACAAAGTGTTCAAAATCAGAAATTTTTGAGGGTGGCTAATGAAGTTAAGGCTGAGGTGGAAGGTAAAGTGATATATAGCTTAAGTGTTGAAAGTGAAGGATGTTCTGATTGGGTTACTCCAAAAAGATTAGCCGATTACAGAAGTCTTAGTGTCAGTGATAGGCTGAAAAAAATAGAAGAATATGAATCTATAAGAGTATATCATGGAATTATAGACGCTATAAGTCTTAGTGGGTACGGAGATTGTGGAGAACAGGCTTGCTATGCGGCAAAACTGATGAAGGACAGAGGGTATGATGTTGCAATTCAAGTAGAGTGTGATGTAGATCATGCTTATGTTGTGGCAAAAAATATATCAGGAAAGAGGTATATAATAGATCCGTGGAGAGGAATTCCTGTCATTAAAGAGAGTGAAATGGAAGCTAAATTTAGAGGAATTGGTTCGAGACGGACATGTATGATGATGAGAAGGTATGATCTAAGAGTTATTGAAATGACTAAAATGTAAGAGTTACAGTGATAAGCCTGTATAAAATATTAGAGAGTAAAATAATGAAAATAAAAGATAAACTACAGAAGAGTTTAAGTTATATATTACTGCCTGTAATGATACTGTTTACCTTTCAGTCAGCTTTCGCTAACAATTACGAATGTCAAATTACGAATTACGATAAGCCACATTCATTAACAATTAATAATTCACAATTAACCATTAATGATAATCCTTTTAAATACAGTGGTTATTACTCTGATGCTGAATCTGGTCTCTATTATCTGAAAGCCAGATATTATTCTCCAGAACTGATGCGGTTCATAAATAGAGATACATATGATCTGTCAAATAGGTATGCGTACTGTAACGGTGATCCCATTTCAAGTACTGACCCAAGTGGACATATGCCTAAATGGTTTAAAGTAGGTCTTGGCATCACAACATTCCTAGCTGGTGCAGCAGGAGCATGGTTTACAGGTGGAGCTTCGTTTGCAGGAGCATGTGGAATACTGGGAGGGCTTGGTGTAATGGGAAGTGGTGTCACTCAGGTGTGGTCTAATTATGAATCAGGTAATACCAAAGCAACACTAAATAAGGTTGCGTTTTGGACAGGTGTAGCTGGTGGAGTACTGAGTTTAGGAGCAGGAGCCGCTAAGTATTTTGCATCAAGAGCAGCATCAAGAGCAGCAGCTAGAGTCGGTGTTATTTATAGCATACCTAAAGGAGTCGGTGGCGAAGAGATTGAGCTAACAGAGTCAGTAGATTTTAGCAGTATGAGTAAAACAGAAATTGAAGATCATTTGATTGAACATGGAACATTAAAAGGTGAAGGTGATTACGCGAAAGTATATTTATATGAAAATAAAATGTATAAATGTTTTAAACGTGCATTTATGTATGGGGATAAAACACAGGCGGAAGAAGGTTCTGAAATAATTAATTCACTGACTTGTAACCGCAACGCTGGTTTTGCAGCAGAAGTAGTAGGTATAAATCGAGATATTTTAGTGACGCCTTTTGCAGAAGGAGTTGGAACAGCTTCTGCAGAAGAAGTGAAAGCACTGCATGAGTTTTGTGAGATACATGATAGAAGAGATATTATAGATTTAGTGGATCCTGAAGATAGTAGAAATATGGGCTACTATGGACCTGCAAGACAACCTGTAGTTTTTGATGTAGATTTAGCTTTTAAGATGGATGATGATCCTGGAGCATAGCTTCTAGAGATTTATACTGAAGTAAAATTCACTAATCCCATCTATCCTTTATAATTTATCCCTATACACTCATTAACAATTAATAATTTATAACTAACCATTATCACGTATGGTGTTTTGTAGTGTTTTGTGTGGTATTTATTGATGTTTAGGGCAGTTCTTTTGATAAAATGCTAAAAACTAATCTCTTATATATATAAGAAAATATAATCTAAATAAGAGGTTAGTTATGAAACTGAATAATCAATTACTGAAAAAAATATGTTATACAATATTGCCTGTTATGGCTATTTTGACTTTTAATTCTCCACTTTTGCATGCAGGTGATGTATGTGTTGTGGGAGAGGGAAATCTGCCAAGTAGCAGCGGTTCTATTTCTTACGGTACAAGTAATAATGTAAAAGATGCATTAAAGGAAGCGGCTAAAATAAATAAACAGAATGCTGATAACAAAAATAGCAATCCTGATGCGGATGCACCTAAAGCTTCCAGTTCAAATGCCGCAAATTATACAATGGGTATCGGAGCTGTAGTTAATCCTCAAACAGGGCAGTTGGGGCTCAATTTTAATAATATTAAACTAGCAGGAAAGAGCTCAGCTGTTAATGTTGATTTCGGTTTAAGTAACAGCGGCGTAAGTAAAAGTATATATAATCTTCCTGTCGGCTGGAAATTTAATGTTGACCATATTGATACTGATGCGATTAACAGCAGGCTGCATCTTAATTCAGGAATGAACAGCATAATTGATCCGGATTTTAAAAGTAAAGACGGTTATGCGTCAGGTTTAAAGTATTGCACTACTAAGGCTATCAGTTTTAAGACTGTGGCGTCAACGGTGCTTTCTTATGATACTTCTCTTTCATATAAATATATTCTTACTTCAAACACAGGAACACATGAATATTTTGACAGCTTTGGTAAACTTATATGCCAGGATGACAGATTCCGCAACAATATAATATATAGTTATCAGATACTTGATAAAGCCAGCCCTTTTACCGTATACAATGCCGAACTTACAAGTGTAAAGGACAGTAATGGACAGATTATTAAGATTTCGTCCAACGGTTCAGCACCGGCCAGGCAGGTTACTGTTACTATGCCTGATGGCAGAACAGCTGTTTATACATGGGGGAAAAATATAACAGTAAAAAATCTTACAGGACTTACATCTACTATTAAGCTTACTAATAATAAAGTATCTGAAATAGATTATCCTACAGGTGGTATAGTTAAGTATACCCGTGATAATACTGCGTTGCCTTATACATATATAAATTCTCAAGGGATATCTACAATAGGCGATTTTAATCCGATAGTGTCAGTGGTTACTGATCCCGGATTTGGGCAGCCTGAAATGACTACAACATATAAATATAACGTAAATGGTCATGATTTTGCAGGAAATGGTGATTATGTGTATAAATCAGGTAGTGACTGTGTGACAGAGAGTAATGACAATGGTTACAAGTATAATACTATAGTCACACAGAATAGATCAACTGGAAACGGAGGTCCTATTACTACAACTCAAACATATAATTTTCTCCATCTGCCACTAAGTTCAAAGACAGGAGATTGTACTACAACGACTACATATATGGGCGAATCAGATGGCTCTTTCCCTCAATACAATCATTTACCTTCTAATTATAATTCACCTGTTAGTGTTGTCACAACAGGTCTTGGAGATCATAAAGTAGATACAACATATAATGATTACGGACAGCCAACAAGTGTTACCACATATAACAAGGGTGTGGTTACTCTCAAAAAAACAATGGCATATGATAATAATGTTGGATATGGTCAGCTAAAAACTGAAACAGTGGAAGATAATCTTGCACATACAACAACTTATACAACTAACACTATTTTTCCAAACAGTGTTGCTTCTACAATTACTAAAATCGGTCAGGAAAAAACTCAGATGAGAACTACAACTACAGATTTAGGCAATAGCGGTCGTCCTGTTTCTATGTCTCTTGGTGACGGTGCATCTAACGGAGCAGGTTCTTTGTCTACTACAACTACTTATAGTTTAAGCGGTAGCACTTTAACTGTTGCTACTACAGATGCATTGGGCCATATCGGTTCAAAAATAATAAATACCGCAAACGGTGAAGTTGAAAGTGAAACTGATGCAATGAACCATACTATAAGTTACAAGTATACAGATAATGGTCTTATTGTTGAAAAGACATTTCCTGACGGCAGTCAAGAAACTATAGATAGCAGTAATCCGAATCAAACTAAGATTACTTATCCAAGCAAAAGGTTTGTAATAAAGAATTTAGACGGATTAGGACGAGTTCTAAGTGAAACAGACAGTTTTTCTCCCAATGTTAGTATACGTAGAAATTATAATATGATGGGAAAAGTTGCTACGGAAGCTAAAATATTCGGGAATCAAATCCAGCTAACGACATATAAGTATAATGACTGGAAAGGCAGATTGACATCTAAAACTGACTATCTAGGCAATACTCAAACAATTGCTTATGATGATGCAGGCAATACTTCGACAACATCTTTTAACGGTGTACCAACAGCTACTACTATATATGATGACAGCGGTAAACCTGTTAGTACAACTAGTTATTTAGCAGATAATGGTACTTCTCTAGCGGGTTATAACTGCAGCAAGCAGGAAATTACATCATCAATTAATGGTGGCAGCGGTAATGGTCCTATAATGTCTGAAACTACAAATTATGGTATTAGCGGTAAACCTGTAATAATGAATTTAAGTACTGATGACGGGACAGCTGCGAAAGCAACCTGGACCAGAAATCTTCTTGGCGAAACTTTAAATAAAACTACCGACTTTACAAGTGTATCTCCCGGTATTAGCGGTCCAGGAACTCTTAATAGTGAAATAAAAACATATGATTCCGACGGTAATATGAAAAGTCTGAAAAATCAGATTAAGCAGACAGTCTCATATACATATAATGCAGATGGTAAAGTGACATCTATGAAAGATTTTTCAAAAAAGATTGCTAATTATGCGTATGATAATATGGGGCGTCAAATAAGTGTTACAGACGGAGGTGTTTGTATTACCAATTCATATAATACTTCAGGCCCTGCAATTGGGAAAATAGCATCAAAAACAATAAGTTCTGGAAATGGAATTTCAGATACGGAATTATACACATACGATGGTCATGCAAATCTATTATCTGTAAAAATGAATGGTAAAATTATGTGGTTTACTTATGATGGTTTTAATAGACTTACAGCTAAGGAGGATTATGCAGGAATTACTACAAAATACACATACGATTCGCTTATCCCTACTGAAATTAAATCTGTGTCAAATTCCTATGGATCAGTAGAATATACACATGTTACAATGATGGGTAAAAGATATCCCACAAAAATTGAATACAGTAATGGAATAATAGTTGACTATACATATTGTCAAAAAGATATTGCTCCTAAGGTTTTGAGCGTTGAGACAATAGGTTCGACCGGGAATATGATCAATAATTGTACATATGCTTATAATCCCAAAGGAAATATAAGTAGTATAACTGAAACTTCAGGAACAGATGAAACAAATCCTAACTCTAACAACGTAAAAAATTATACTTATAACGGTATGGGGAATTTGACTGAAGTTTATGTTACGGCAATTAATGGAAACCCAATTGTAAATACAAAATATAGATATGATATCAGAGGTAATATTGTTAGTGTAAATGTCAATAACAGTAACAGTACTACATGGACTTATTATGTATATAATAAAGCAAATGTTCTCGAAGCTTATTATCATTATATTGGAGGTGGAGAAATTTTTAATCTTAAATATGATGCAAACAACAATATGATAAAAGACGGTCATGGAAATATTTATAAGTATAATACATCAAATCAACTTGTAGAATTTGACTGCAATGATTCAGCTTCACCGTTTAACGGCAAAAAATTCGGATACAGTTATCTTGCTAATACTCTCAGGGGTGCAAAATGGGATATGAGTGATCCATCAAATAAAATTTATTTTTACTATTCACCTTCAGGACAGATAATTAATGAATCACAGGGAACTATAAATTCTTCATATTTAATTGGAGGAAATGGACAAAGAATCGCAAGACATCTACAGGACTCTACTTCAAATGATTTAGGTAAAACTTCCTATTATATATCAAATTCAAAAGATGTATTAGGTACTACAGATGCTAAAGGTGAAAAAGCAGCAGTTACATATAATTACGATGCCTATGGCAAAAAAGTAGACTACAGAAATAATGGTTAATTATTAATTATTAATTGTAAATGGTTAATGAACATGGATTCGGAAATTAGATTTTCGAATCCATTAATTTTAAGGTTGGAAAAACATTATGAAAAAATTATTTATATTCAAAAAAATTCTATTTGTCAGCATATTTTCATTGGCGCTGTACAGTATGTTTGTTGAATGCAATCTTATTGCTTCTAAAAGATGGTCAATAGCTCCCAGCATTACTCCTGTATCATCTAAGAGTAAAAATAATTGTTAATTAGCCTGTTCGGAAACAGCTGTTTTTTAAAACACTGTTATTTTTACCAAGCCGAAGGCATGGTGTTGAGTTGGTAAATCGTTAATTTTAAATTTGGAAAAGACATTATGAAGAAAATATTTGGATTTAGAAAAGTTTTATTTGTTAGCATATTTTCACTACTTTTATGCAGTATGTTTTTGGAACCCAGTCTGATTGCTAGAAGAAGACGAGCAATTCCACGCATAATTAATCCAGTATCTTTTAATAGTAAAAATATAGAAATTTACCTTAGTTGTGTATCAGGGAGAAGTTACGGTTGGAAACTGCTTTGTGCTCTTGCATTAAGTAGGCCGGATTATAATACTGCTATTAAAAATCTCTGGAAAAATTCAGGAATACCTATAGCAGAACAGTCAAAATATGAACTTGTTAATATCAGAGAAATTAAAGGCACAGAATGGGGTGTTATAGTTACAGGTCAGGATTATCTGACTGTAATTGCCGATATAGGAAAAAAAGTATAATTTTCTGTTCTTGCTGCCGCCGTTAATAGTTGCATCATCACTTAATAATTGACACATTCATGTAAATGATATAAAATTTATCTTAAAGAGATGTAACATTTTTTGAATTATAAAGAGTATTAAACATATAGAAACGTTTTGAGTAGCCGCTTAAGGCATTTTGTAAAACTAGCAAATGGAGGATTATTATGACAGACAAGAAAGAAAAGAAACCAATGAGAAAAGAAGATTTGGATAAGGTGGCAGGTGGACATTACAAGTATGATCCTAGAATAGCAAATGTAAAATCTGGTGGAGGAGGCCCTGAGATAATATATGAAGATGACAAAAAGTTTCATAGCGGTGATGAAGATTTAGATTAAAGTAATTAGAGATTTTGATGGGTTTAAACAGGATATATCACATATCCTGCTTAAAATTATTTTTTGGATATATAATAGAAAATATAAATGTATGCTTGCATTTTTATACCTGTGCACTGGGGTGGTGAAAATTGATAAAATTGCAGGGATTTTATTATGTCAGGTTTTATTCCTCAACTTGCCTGAGCTCGAGAATAACCAATCCTGCGAGCAGGACAAGTTTCGAATTCATCACGCTATAAGCGTGACAAGGAACAATCAATGTCCAAGTAAAAAAAACACTTCGTTATTGGACATTCCGTGTTCATTATTGGATATTCAAAAGAGGAATAAAAACAGAACTATTTTTAGACTATTGTATGATACTATTTTCATCACACCACCTGTGCACCCGTCTAACAGGCACTTTAGCATCAGCAGCAAAAAAAGTTTTGTCTCATTAAGGTTAAAGAAATAATATGCAAAATACAACCAGCAAAAATACGATGATATTTCTAATTGTGCTAATGAATATCCCGGCAGCATTAGCACTTGATCAATATGCACCATCCATGCCTGCTATGGTGCATAGTCTTATTACAAGCACAGCTTCTATTCAACTGTCGATTTCAGTCTATATGTTTGCTTGTGGTATTTTGGCTCTTTTTTGGGGACCATTATCAGACCGTTTCGGCCGTAGACCTATTTTCCTGATAAGTATACCTATATTTCTTATAGGCAGTCTATTTTGTATTTTTGCAACAAGCATAGGAATGCTTTTGTTAGGTCGTATTATTCAGGGTTTTGGTATAGCTTCGTGCAGCTTTTTAGGTGCGGCAATTATGTCGGACACGTTTGAAGGTAAAATGTTAAATAAGGTTAGTTCATATTTTTCAGCCGCATATTCTCTTGTACCTATATTGGCACCGGTTATAGGTGGATATATTCAAGAGTGGTTTGGTTGGCGTGCTAAGGAAGTGTAATAATATAAATTAAACGATTTGCTGTTTATCTTGGTGCAATCGTATAATTCCATTCTGGATGAAATTCATCACCATATATCACAACTTCTTCCATTTCTTTGTCTGTAACT
>Ga0233431_1003607_pt1 | contig 18171 bp, 16 predicted proteins | sample SI_118_April2016_FD_179867 | JGI IMG/M metagenome (GOLD analysis project Ga0233431, IMG submission 179867) | Seawater microbial communities from Saanich Inlet, British Columbia, Canada - SI_118_April2016_200_MG | ecosystem: Environmental > Aquatic > Marine > Inlet | place: Canada: British... | reverse complement strand
CTTCAGCGACTGCGCGCATATTTTCCATCGAGACAGGTTGACCACCGCCGGCATTATTGGTCACGGTCATCATCCCAAAGGGGATATTTTCTACGCCGATCTCTTCAATGAAGGTTTTCAGCTTTTCAATGTCCATATTTCCTTTGAAAGGATGTAAATTTTCAGGATCATAGGCTTCTTCGATCACCAAGTTGGTCGGTCTGCCACCGCGCGAGCGGATATTGGCATCGGTGGTGTCGAAGTGCATATTATTGGGGACGTAGTTGCCTTCTTTGACGAGCAATGTGCTCAAAATCCCCTCGGCGGCGCGTCCCTGGTGGGTGGGCATCCAATGTTGAAATCCGAAGATGTCGTTTACCGCCTCAGCAAGCCTAAAATAAGAGCGTGCGCCAGCGTAGCTTTCGTCCCCCATCATCATCGCTGCCCACTGGAACTGGCTCATTGCGCCGGTCCCGGAATCGGTCAGCATATCAATGAAAACATCCTCCGCTTTTAGGGCAAAGACGTTATAGCCCGCTTCTCTTAGTGCGTTTTCTCGGGCTTCATGATCCAAAAGACGGATAGGCTCAACCATTTTGATACGAAAGGGTTCGGGCAAATACTCCGGCATTTTTTTCTCCTTAGTTTTTGAGATATGACTTTTTTCAAAGAACGTTTGTTGGTTGAGTAGGCGGTGTTTTTCGCCGTATCGAAACCAAAATTATCTAAAAGCTCATTTTGTGGTTTCGATACGTTCCGAAAAAGCGTTCGGAACTACTCAACCACCTTTCATAACAACACCTTAGAAACAAAAAATTGCCAAGGAAAGCAAAAAGCTTGTACCTTGACAACTGGGTGTGCCCCTGGGCAGTATTAGATTGTGATTTTCAAAAGAATTCTAACACAGAGTATAGGAGAAAAGAGGGGGCGCGAAAAAAGGGTGCACTAAAAGTTTGTAGAATCTGCACTCTCCCCTCTCCCTGACTTTTCGCTGCGCTCAAGTCTGTCCCTCTCCCAGAATCGGGAGAGGGAGCATTGCTCCCCTTCCCCAGTTCTTGGGGAAGGGGCTGGGGGATGGGGTTAGTCTACAACCCTCGCAAATTCATCAAAATGAGTGCGACGCACACCAGCCTAAATCTTGTATAATCAAAGCATGAAAAAAATACGCATTGCCCTCGCTATTTTGCTTTTGCTCATTTCATTGAGCTTGCTGATCTGGGCATTTTTGCCGACCTTGGTCGAAAGCCGTGTTCTGCCCATTCCGCCTGCCGATCTGCAACTCCCAACACCGAGTGCCTTCATCTATTATGGGGAGGTTTGAGATGGCGCGAAAACTGATATTAATTTTTCTGGGATTAGGATTACTGCTTCTGCTTCCCGCTTGTGGAGCGCCGGCAGCAGAAGCGCCCGCTGAAGAAGCCCCCGCAGAAGAAGAGCCAGCGGCTGAAGAACCACCTGCTCCAGAGGTGATGCCGACTGCGCTCCCAACCCAGGACTTGCCCATTCCAACTCAAGCAGCGACCGCGATCCCCAACATCCCGGAGCAACGCCGTTTAACGCTGGAGTTTCCGCCGAAAATCCGTGCCGGTGATTCTGACCTCGTTCGCCTGACCCTCGAAATGGATGATCTGGGCAATATCACCCCGACCGCCGAGATAGACGGAAACGAAATTATCGGCGAAATGGTCGAAATCCCCAATTTATACGAAACGCATACGATTATCGCCGAATCCCGTCTGGATATGGCAGGGCTAGAAGTTATACCTTCCGAAACTGTTAGCGAACCGCTTTTGCCCGGCGAATCGGTTACCTTTTATTGGAGTCTAAGCGCAGAGGATGTGGGCGAGTATCGAGGTACGGTTTGGCTTTATTTGCGTTTTATGCCCAAAGAGGGTGGTGAGGAGAGTGTGAAGACACTTTCGGCGCAGATCATCGAAATCCGTTCCACAAAATTCTTTGGCATCGTCAGCTCAAGCCCTGCCAAGAAGATCGGGGCAATTGGCTCTTTGCTTGGCGCGATTTTGGGCTTTCCCTTTGTGGATGATGTCTTTAAGTTTTTGTGGAAGAGGGTGAAGAAGTAGTGTTTTTAGTAGTGGTCAGATAATAAGTGATGGTTGTTTTTCTCTCCCCCCTCTAATTCCCCCCGTAAGCGGGGGGAGAACTTGCCCCTCCCCCAAATTCTAAGTGCGCGGAATTTAGGAGAGGGGCTAAACCTAAAGCCTGTATTTTCTCTGAAAGCATAGAATTTTACTGGTTCCCCCCATTTTATCTTTTCAAAATGGGGGGATGCCCGACAGGGCAGGGGGGCGTTATAGTGAAATTAAAGCAGTGCGTAACATCAGTTATTTAACGGAGGCAAGTTGAAGCAGGCGCGAAGCGGTTTTTTATCCAAATAAAAAAAGACGAAAATAAGACTGAAAAGAGCAACTTCTCTTCAAAAAAGGGGTTATTTTTGAAGGTGTATAGCCTTTATGAGTGTGCTTAATTTCACAATCGGATATATATGACAAACATCATGTGAAATGCGGACGTGGGTTAGTGGGGAGGGGCCTTCCTTAATGGTAGAATTTCTCCGCTATATTGGCAGTATTTACTTTAAGAAATGGAGCGTTTATGCAAAATCCATGGATTTACGTTGGCTTATTTGTATTGGTTGGGATGTTTATTCCGATTGCAGCGATCGCGATCGCTGCTTTTTTGGGTCCAAAAAAACCTAACGCCATTAAGCAAAGCACTTATGAGTGCGGTATCGAAACAGTAGGTGATAGCTGGATCCAGTTCAAGGCGCAATACTATATCTTTGCCCTTGTTTTCCTGGTTTTTGATGTAGAAACTGTATTCCTCTTCCCGTGGGCAGTCTCTTTGAACAAATTGCCTCTCTTTGCTGTTTTTGAAGGCATTATTTTTATCCTCATCCTGCTCGCCGGGCTTGTATACGCTTGGAAAAAGGGAATGTTGGAATGGGTTTAGAGTTTACGAAATAATATAGAAGGCTGATGGAGAAGAAATTCCCACAGCCTTTTTTGTGTAAGGAGTAACTCATGGAATTTTGGAAAGATCCAATCAATACTATCTTTGCCTCGCTTCTGAAATCCTTCACCAGTGGTGGGATGTCAGAAATTTTGGCGACTATCCTGATTTGGTTGATCGGCATTTTGTTATTTGTCACCTTTGCAATGGTGCTAGACATTTTCCTCGTCTGGATAGAACGCAAAGTCGTGGCACGTTTTCAAGATCGCCTGGGACCAAATCGAATTGGTCCTTTTGGCATTTTTCAGCCCTTTGCTGATATTGTCAAATTGCTGATCAAAGAGGATATTACCCCCGTCGGCGCAGATGTGATCATGTTCAACCTGGCACCGATCTTCTCGATGATGTCTGTCCTTTTGCTCTGGGCGATTATGCCCTTTGCGCCTTTAATGGTGGGCGTGGATTTGAACGTCGGGATGCTCTATCTCGTTGCCGCTGGCTCGATCGGGACACTCTCCGTGATCATGGCTGGCTGGGCTTCGAATAACAAATACGCGACAATGGGCGCCTTCCGCACCGTTGCGCAGATGATCTCCTACGAAATCCCGATGGTCGCTGCTATTTTGGTCATCACCGTTTTGGCAGGCTCTATGGGCGCAGTCGGCATCGTAGAAGCACAGGAAATCCCCTTTATCTTCTATGCTCCGTTGACCTTCATCATCTTTCTGATCTCTGCCATCGCTGAGTTGGGGCGTTCACCCTTCGATTTGAATGAAGCTGAATCAGAGATCGTTGCTGGTTTCCACACTGAATATACCGGTATGAAATTTGGTCTTTTCTACGCAGGTGAGTTGCTTCACTCTTTCACCTTCGGTGGTTTCATCGCCTTGCTTTTCTTCGGTGGTCATCGCTTTTTCGGACTAGAAGAACTGGGACCTATCGTTGGTGCGCTCATCTTCATCGGCAAAGCACTCTTCTTCTATTGGGTCATTATGTGGGTCAAATATACAGTTCCACGTATCCGTATTGATCATATGTTGGCTTTCAACTGGAAATTCCTGACCCCGCTCGCCTTCATCTTGCTGATGGTGACCGCGCTTGTTGGTCGTTTGTTCCTGGAAAGTAACTGGCTTGTCCCCGCTTTGTTTTTATCCAATATTCTTATTGCCTGGCTGACGGTTGAGTATCTGAAATCTCATGCTCGTAAAGAACGTGAGAAAGAAGAAGCTTTAAAACCATCTACCCAGATGACACAACACTAAGCGGAGGAGAAAATAATATGCAAATTACACAAATTCTCTTTCTGATTTTTGCCGCTATCATTCTTGGCTCTGCCTTCAAGGTCGTGACCACGAAAAAGATGATCCATGCGGCTTTTTGGCTGATAGTGACACTTTTTGGTGTTGCCGCTCTTTACGCCATGCTCAATGCTGGTTTTATGGCGATGGTGCAGATCGTAGTTTATGTCGGCGCAATTGCGATCCTTTTCATCTTCGCAATTATGCTCACCCGCAAAGAACTGCTCGACTCCGCTGCTCCCTTGAATAAAAATTGGGGTGTTGCTGCGCTTTTCGGGCTACTCTCTTTTGGCGGACTATACACGCTGCTTAGAAACTGGGAAGGTTTCTCAAACAAAGCTTCTGCACTTTCCACAGATGTAGATATGATCACAGAATTGGGCACAGCATTGGTTACCCCAAATGCTTATCTCCTGCCCTTTGAAGTTGCTTCTGTTTTGCTCCTGGCTGCCCTGATCGGTGCAGTTTATGTAGCAAATGAAGCAAAGAGCGATTAGGAGGCAGAGATGATCCCTATTTCCTGGTATTTGATCTTAGCGGCTGCCCTTTTTAGCATCGGTCTTTTCGGCGTTTTGGCACGCAAAAATGCAGTCGCCATTTTGCTGGGTGTCGAGTTGATGCTGAACGCAGTCAATATAAATCTGGTTACTTTCTGGCGCTATAACGCCCCCGAAACCGTGACCGGACAAGTTTTTGCAATCATCGTTTTTGCAGTCGCAGCCGCAGAGGTGGCAGTTGGGTTGGCATTGATCATTTCGATCTATCGCAACCGCAACACCATCGTGGCTGATGACCTCGATTTGATGAAGTGGTAGGAAAAAAATATGGAAACTACTAATCTTATTTGGTTACTCCCTCTACCGCCGTTGCTGGCTTTCTTCATTATTGTTCTCTTTACCAATAAGAGCAATAAGTTGAGCCATATTATTGGTGTAAGCGCAGCCGCCCTCTCTTGGGCTGGCGCAATGTATGTTTTCTACCAAGCAGTGGTAGACGATCATTTTGTCGCCTTTACGGATACAATCGACTGGCTCCCGCTAGGCGATGGTTATTTGGAAATCGGCGTGCGCATTGACCCCCTCTCCGCAGCGGTGCTTTTCTTTGTGGGTATCACCATTTTTATGATCTTCCTTTACTCGGTTGGCTATCATAATTTCGGTCAGCCCAAAGGCGACCATGATAAGCAGGGTCTTCCCCCGCATGGTGCTACTGTTGAAGATGAGCACGGACACAAACACACCGTTCCCTCCGTTGAGCCGATGTATGCCCGTTTCTTCGCTTTTATTGGTCTCTTCGCCGCTGGGATGTACACCCTCGTTATCTCCGACAACCTGCTGACTCTCTTCGTCGGCTGGGAGATCATGGGCTTATGCTCCTATTTGCTGATCGGTTTCTGGTTTGCCAAAAAATCCGCTCGCAACGCTGGCATCAAAGCCTTTATGACCACCCGTATTGGTGATGTTTTCATGCTTTTGGGCTTGGCTTTCCTTTATACAGCCACCGGCTCACTTTCTTATGAAGTCATCTTCTCTGAAGCAACCTTGCACGCTTTGGCATCAGCCCCCGCTTTCTGGGGACTTTCCGCCGCTGGCACAATCGGACTTTTGCTCTTCATCGGTGCGGTTGGTAAATCCGCTCAGTGGCCGCTCCACGTTTGGCTTCCTGACGCAATGGAAGGCCCGACCCCCGTTTCGGCGATGATTCATGCCGCAACAATGGTTTCGGCTGGCGTTTATATGACCATCCGTATTTTCCCGCTTTTCTCGGCAGGCTGGGATCATCATACGTTGACACCTGCGATGAGCATCATCGCCTTCATCGGTGCGTTCACGGCTCTTTTCGCTGCGACCATCGCTATTGCACAAAATGATGTCAAAGGCGTTCTCGCTTACTCCACTATTTCACAGCTTGGCTTCATGATGGCTGCCATTGGCATCGGCGCTTATGTCGCCGCTGCTTTCCACCTCGTAACCCACGCTTTCTTCAAGGCTTTGCTCTTCCTCGGTTCTGGCTCGGTTATTCACGGCATGGAACACGGCGTTCTGCACACTGGCGATCACAGTGTAGACCCCCAAGATATGCGCAATATGGGCGGTCTTGCCAAGAAAATGCCCATCACTTTCTGGACTTTCCTGATCGGCGGTTTCGCCCTTTCCGGTTTCCCGATTGTGACAGCAGGTTTCTGGTCGAAAGATGAAATTTTTGCCGATGCTTTTGCTCATGGTCACACTGCTGTTTTCGTCACTTTGGCTCTTGCCGCTTTCTTGACCGCTTTCTACACCATGCGTCAGATCACGATGACCTTCCTCGGCGAAGCCCGCACCCCTGAAGCTGAACACGCTCATGAAACCCCGTGGACGATGACCACTCCGTTGGTTATTTTATCCATATTCGCTGTAGGTTTTGGGTGGGTTGGTATTCCAGAAGATTTTATGAACTTGAGTTTGCCGACTAACTGGTTCCATAGCTTTGTCGGGCACACCCTTCCGCATCCGATGGCTGCTCCTGTGTTTAGCTGGATTCCGCTTGGGACATCTTTAGTGGTAGCCCTTGGTGGGCTGGGCATTGGTTATTTGACATATCGCAACTTCAAATCCGCGGACGCTGTCGATCCGATGCGTAAGCTTTTGAGTCCGGTTTATCACTTCATCGAGAATAAATACTACTTTGACGAAGCCTACGACTATCTATTCGTCAAACCTGCTACCTGGATTTCGGAAGTCTTCACCAATAAAATGGATCAGGGTGTAATTGACTGGATCTTGCACTCCTTTGGGACGGCTTCTTTTGCCATTGGCAGCACGATCCGTAATCAATTTGATACCCCAGTCATCAACCGTTTCTTCGGCGATGGCTCTGCCGAAGTTGTGCAAATTTTCGGACGCTGGCTACGCAAAGCGCAGACTGGTCGCATTCAGCAATATATGCTTTCTGCGCTGGGCGTTTTGTTCATTATCTTTATTGCGCTGTACTATTTGGTGCTGGCGTAGGCTGACAGGAGTGAATAATGGATTTTCTTTCTAGTCACTTACTGAGCGTAATTCTCTTCTTCCCCGTTTTTGCGGCGATCGTGATCGGCTTTTTGCCAAAAGGCGAAGATAAACTCGTCCGCTGGACAGCATTGGTCGCCAGTTTGGTTCCCTTTGTGCTGACACTGGTGCTGTGGTTCAGTTTTGACCAGAGCATGAGCCACGTCTTCCAATTTGAAGAGAATTATATTTGGTACGAAACCATCAACTCTAATTTCCACATCGGTGTTGACGGTATTTCTCTTAGCATGGTTCTTCTAACAACCTTGCTGACCCCCTTGGCAATTTTGGCTTCTTTCAGCGTGAAAGAAAAAGTCAAAGCCTATATGATGCTCTTCCTCTTCCTGGAAATGGGTATGCTAGGCGTTTTCCTGTCAATGGATTTGCTGATTTTCTTCGTTTTCTGGGAGATCGGTCTTGTCCCGATGTATTTCCTCATCAACCAATGGGGTTCGAAGAATCGCAATTATGCTTCGCTGAAGTTCATGATCTACACCGTTGGTGGGTCGCTGGGCTTATTGCTGGCTATCCAGTTGCTCGGTGTTCTTTTCCAGACCTATGATCTGGCTGCGATTGTTCAAGGTTGGAATGCTCTCTCAGATTCTACGATCAAGATGGGAATGGAAGTTTCTACCATCAAAACGATCACCTTCTGGGCATTTGTCGTGGCTTTCGCCATCAAAGTGCCGGTTTGGCCCTTCCACACTTGGCTTCCAGATGCGCATACAGAAGCGCCCACAGCCGGATCAATGATCCTGGCCGGTGTCCTGCTCAAATTGGGCGCGTACGGATTTATCCGTCTTGTCTTACCGCTTTATCCTGAGCAGGCATCCCATTTTGCTGGCTGGCTGGCATTCCTTGCTGTGATGGCAATCGTCTTTGGTGCTTTCGGTGCTTATGGGCAATATGATTTCAAACGTCTGGTTGCTTATTCCTCCGTCAATCACATGGGATTTGTGTTGCTCGGCATCGCCGCCGCCGCCAAAGCCTATGGGACAGCAAATGCTCATATCGCGATGAACGGTGCAGTTTTGCAGATGTTTAATCACGGTCTCTCCGCAGCGGGAATGTTCTTCCTTGTCGGCGTGATCTATGAACGAACCCACACTCGTGATTTGAGAAAATTCGGCGGTCTTTTCCCTTTGGTTCCCATCTATGGTGGCATCTTGATCTTCACCAGCATGGCATCCCTTGGTTTGCCCGGTTTGAATGGCTTTGTCTCTGAGTTTCTCGTTGTTCGAGGCGCATGGGGCGAGTTGGCCGGATACACCGCCGCCGGTATGCTAGGCTTGCTATTCACTGGTGCTTATATTCTCAAGGGTGTCAAAAACGTGCTGCACGGCCCGATGAACGAAGATTGGGCGCACGGCGAGCATAAATTGACCGAAATCAACACGCGCGAAATCGTGGTTATGGTTCCCTTGATGGCGCTGATGCTTTCACTTGGTATTTGGCCAAGCTGGCTGCTGACCGTTATCAATAATGCCGTAACGGCGTTGTTCTAGAGAGGTGCGTAAATGACATTTCCTATACTTAGTGTAATTATCTTTAGCCCGCTTGTGGGAGCTCTCATCCTTTTGTTGATGCCAGCTGAGCGCAAAACGGAAATTCGCGTCGTAGCGTTGATGACGGCTACTTTTGCCCTCATCTTATCGCTTTGGGTATATATTCAGTACCTGACGCTGGATATGACTGGATACCAATTCATCGAAAAATATTCCTGGATGCCCCAACTTGGCATTAGCCTTCACTTGGGCGTTGACGGGATCAGCACACCGCTGCTTCTCTTGACTGGTGTCGTCATGTTCACAGGTGTAATTATCTCCTGGGGCATTGATGATCGTCCCCGTGAGTTCTTCGCCTTCCTTTTCCTTTTGGCGAGCGGTGTTTTCGGCGTTTTCGTTGCGCTTGACTTGTTCATGCTCTTCTTCTTCTACGAAATTGCTGTATTCCCCATGTACTTGCTCATCGCCATTTGGGGCTGGGTCAAGACCCGCGAATACGCTGCCATGAAGCTGACTCTTTATCTTTTCATTGGCTCTGTTGTCGCGCTGGTCGGTGCATTGGCAATGTATTTTGAAAGTGGCATGGGTACTTTTAACATGCTCATGCTTGAAACAGCCAATTTCTCTCCTGAGTTCCAGAAAATCTGGTTCTTGCCGGTTTTCTTGGGCTTCGCTGTTTTGGGCGGTATTTGGCCTTTCCACAACTGGTCTCCTGACGGTCACGTTGCTGCGCCTACCGCAGTCTCCATGTTCCACGCAGGCGTGTTGATGAAATTGGGCGCCTTCGCAGCCCTTCGTGTTGGCATTATGCTTTTGCCCGTTGGTGCACAATATTGGTCATGGCTCATTCTGGCCTTTGCAACAGTCAACGTTGTTTATGGTGCATTCATCGCCATGACCCAAAACGACCTGAAATATATGATCGGTTTCTCCTCTGTTTCTCACATGGGCTTGGTCGTACTTGGTTTTGCCACCCTTACAAAAGATGGTATGACAGGCGCAGGCGTGCAAATGTTCTCGCACGGTGTCATGACAGCTCTTTTCTTTGCAGCGGTCGGTATGGTTTACGATAGAGCACACACCCGTCAGATCCCCGAATTGGGCGGTATGATCAAACCCCTCCCATTTGTGGGCATCACCTTTATTATTGGCGGTCTTGTCTCCATGGGTATGCCCGGTTTCTCCGGTTTTGTCGCCGAATTTCCCATCTTCATGGGTGTTTGGCAGGTTGTCCCTTGGGTAGCCATTCTTGCCGTTATCTCCATTGTCATCACCGCAGCTTATATTATGCTCGCGATTCGCCGCACTTTCTTTGGCGAAATGCCCAAAGAACTTGAAGGACATATCACACCTATCTCCGTCATGGATAAAGTTGCCCTTGCCATGCTCAGTGCATTAATGATCGGTTTGGGCGTCTTCCCGCAGATCATGGTGCCGATGGTAGCAACAGGCGTTGAAAATGTACTGCGTCTTCTGGGAGGTGCATAAATGTTTACCTCATCTATGATTATGGCAATCCTGCCAGAACTTCTTCTCCTAACGCTTGGATTACTCGTCCTCATCTTTGATATTCTTTGGAAGAAAAAAGAAGACGGACGTAAATTAGGCTGGCTCACTGCGGGTGGACTTCTCTTCGTCTTGGTTTTGAGTGCTTTTCTCGCCAAACCTGCCGTATCTACTGAAGTATTCGGTGGCATGATCCGCTACGATATGCTCGGCTTCGTCTTCAAGATGCTCTTCATCTTCGGCGCAATGCTCACCACCCTCTTCATGATGGATTCCGAGAAACTCGGCAATCGGGGCGAATCTTATATCCTTTTGCTGGTCGCCACCATCGGCATGAGTCTCATGGCTTCTGCCTCCGACCTGATTATGCTCTACCTCGCCATTGAAACCACCTCCATCCCCATGTACGTCCTCGCTGGTTTCATGCGTGACGATAAAAAATCTACCGAAGCCGGTCTCAAATATCTGCTCTTCGGCGCGATGGCCTCCACCGTTATGCTTTATGGCTTCAGCTTGATCTTCGGCTTCACTGGCACAACAGCTATTGCCGCAATTACAGGTTTTTCCCCAATTTTGGCTTTGGGCGTGATCGTGCTTATCATGGTCGGGATCGCTTTCAAAATCTCACTGGCTCCCTTCCATTTTTGGGCACCTGATGTTTACGAAGGTGCACCAACCCCCATTACCGGTTTCCTTTCAACTGCTTCTAAGGCTGCTGGTTTTGCCGTTTTGATGCGTTTGTTCATTGGCTTATTCCCCGCTACAGGCGAATTCGCAGATGACTGGACAATGATTATGGCTGTTCTTGCTACAGTCACAATGACCGTTGGCAATGTTGTTGCTTTGTCGCAGACCAATATTAAACGGATGTTGGCGTACTCCTCCATCGCTCATGCGGGATACGCCCTTGTCGGTGTTGTTTCCGTCGCTAAATTAGATGCTGGTGAACTGGGTGTTGGCAGCGTGACTTTTTACCTGATCGCCTACGTGATGACAAATCTCGCCGCATTTGGGATTATCGCCGCATTCAGCAAAGTTGCTGGTTCGGACGAAATCTCCGCTTATGCAGGGATGAGCAGACGTAACTCTGGACTTGCTCTCGCTATGTTGGTCGCTTTCCTGTCTCTAACCGGGATGCCGCCATTCGGTGGTTTTGTTGCCAAAGTCTTTGTCTTCGCCGCCGCCGTCAAAGCCGATATGATCTGGCTTGCCTTTGTTGGTATCTTGAATTCCATTGTGGGTGTTTACTACTACCTGACCGTCCTAAAAGTAGTTTACCTGCACCGTATGGAAGGTGAGAACGAAGAAGCACACCCCATTCCGTTGACCCGACCTTATGCGATTGCCCTCGCTGTGTTGTCTTTCGCCATTCTCTTTATCGGCGTGATTTTTGGACCCTGGTTCAATATCGCCAGTTCAGCGGCACAAGGTCTTTTCTAGCTTTTGTAAAGAGCGGCTCGTCTCGTCGAGTCGCTCTTTTTTGTGAAAAAATACTTTTGTGCTTTCGACCAAGCTGATTTAACGGAAGCAAGCCAAAATTTTGGTGCGGATTCGGCGTTTTATCCTAAAAAAGGGAGTTTTTTGTTGCTCCATCAAAACCCCTATGTTATAATCCGCACCTATGAGCCAACTGGAAAATCGTTCAAATAATCGCTTTAATACCATACTTGTAGGGGTTGTAGGGCAGGTGGGTTGTATCACTCCATTGATTATTTTAGGCGCACTTTTTGCAGGGCTATGGCTTGACCGTCAATTTGAGACGAAGCCAATTTTTACCATTCTTTTTATCGTAGGTAGTGCCCCAGTTTCGATTTTTGCTCTCTATAAGATCGTGAAGACGGCGACTACTAAGTTGAAGACAGATGATGATGACGCAATTAAGAATTTCGAGGAGGATTTAAATCGTGAGTGAAGAAAAATCCAAAAACCGAACTTGGGCACGCTGGGTAGTGTTAGCAGCAATTTTGCTGGGAGCGTTCCTGTTTACCGGTTTCTTTGGTATTGGTTTAGGGATCAAACCTATTATGCCTGAGGTGTTCTTGCCTGGTGAAAAACTAAGCGAAACGCCTCTTTTCGGTATTCCGGGTTTGTATTTAACCAATACCTTAATAGGGATGCTTGGTGCTGACCTAGTCGTTTTCCTGATCGCTATTGGCGTTTATCGTGGCGTAAAAAGTGGCAAAATGGTTTTAACAGGCATTAGTGGCGCAGTTGAAGCTTTGCTTGAAGCATTACAGAATATGACTGAGGGCACTGCCGGTAAATATACGAAAATTATTTTCCCCTGGTTTGCCGCTATCACGCTTTTGGTTTTGCCAGCTAACTGGCTGGGTTTGTTACCCGGTGTTGAGACCATTGGTCTTGTTCATGAAGGGCATGGAGAATATGCTGTTCGTGACTTAGGTTCCATTGGCGACTTGAAAATACAAACTATTTGGGATGAATCAGGTGAAATGGCTGCCGATGCTCATGGCGAAGAAGCTGCCCATGCTACCGCCGAAGACACGCATGCAGAAGAAGATGCTCATGCTGAAGAACATCATGGTGCAAGTATCGTGCCTTTCTTCCGCCCGGTATCTACTGACCTGAATTTCACTTTTGCTCTGGCGATAGTGGCCGTTATCATGGTACAGGTGGTTGGTTTCCGTGCTTTAGGGTGGGGATACCTGACCAAATTTTTCAATGTGAAATATTTTTTCAGTAAGCCTATCTTTGGTTTTATTGATTTTGCGGTAGGTTTGCTTGAATTGGTTTCAGAAATTTCGAAAATACTCTCGTTTGCCTTTCGTCTTTTCGGTAACCTTTTTGCGGGTGCGGTCTTGATCTTTGTTATGGGTTCTCTCGTGCCTTTCTTTGTTCCCGCAATGTTCTATATGCTTGAAGTCTTTGTAGGTATGATTCAGGCGATTGTTTTCGGTATGCTGACCATGACCTTTATGGCTCAAGCTACTCAAAGCCACGGCGATCACGACGAGGCTCACGCGTAAAAATTTAATTTCGGGCAATATGCTCGGGAAACTATTAGAGGCGGTTCTCCCGCCCGAAACTATTTGGAGGTTTTGAAATGGATGTAGCAGCTGCAACTATTCTTGGAAAATTAATTGGTGCTGGTTTAGCAATGATCGGTGCTATCGGCGCAGGTGCCGGTATTGGTATCGTTACAAGCGGTGCTGTACAAGCAATGGGACGCAATCCTGATGCCGCAGGCAATATTCAGACAAATATGATTCTCGGCATTGCTTTCGCCGAAGCTGTCGCTATTTATTGTCTCGTTGTTGCGCTCCTGATTTTGTTTGTTATTGGCTAAAAAAATATACAGGAGAGCTAAATGGAAGCACTAGGTATTAACTTACCCTTTTTATTAGTCCAAATCGTCAATCTGCTTATCGTTTATACAGTTATCGCTAAATGGATTGTAGCCCCAGTTGGTGGCATGCTCGAAAAACGCCGCGAAAACATCGCTCAAGGCATGGAAGATGCTCGTGTTGCTGCTGAAGCTCGCGCCAATGCTGAAGAAGAAGCTGCAAAGATCAAAGCTGAAGCACAAGCAGAAGCCAGCAAGATCGTTAGCGAAGCGACCGAGCGTGCTCAGTCTGCTGGCGCTGATGTGAAAGCTACTGCTGAAGCAGAAGCAGCCACAGCCAAAGACAAAGCCCTTGCCGATGTAGCCGCGGAACGTAATCAGATGCTCGGCGACCTTCGTGGACAAGTTGCTGCTCTCGCCATTTCTGGCGCGCAGAAACTGGTTGGTGAAGCCCTCGACGAGAAACGTCAGCACGCTCTTCTGAGCGATTTCTTCGCTGGTGTCAAAGATGGTTCTGTTGTCGTCCTGGATGGCGCAGATTTCAAAGGTGATTCCGCTGAAGTAACCAGTGCATTGCCCCTGACCGACGCAGAGCAGAAGACTGTCAAAAAAGACGTTCTTGCTAAATCTGGCGCAGAAGCTGTATCCTTCCTTGTTGATCCCGCCATCCTTGGTGGCTTGGTCATCAAAGTTGGCGACAAAGTCGTAGATGGCTCCGTCGCTGGCAAACTCGAAGGCTTACGCGAGAATATGCGCTAAGCAGTTATCTGTAAAAAAAAATAAAAGGGCTTTGGTGGTTATCATCAAAGCTCTTTTTTGTTATCATTAGATAATGCAAATTCTTAGCAAACTCTTTTCACAATTTCCCCTGAAAATCATTTCAGGCACGTTATCTGATGTGACCACTAACAAAATTACCGCTGATTCTCGCAAAGTCCAGCAAGGCGATCTTTTTGTTGCTATGGCTGGCGAGTATTTTGACGGGCATAAATATATATCAAATGCCATCGAGCAGGGCGCAGTCGCCATTGTTGGGGAGCAGGAGCTTGAAAACTTACCCATCCCCTATATTCGTGTTGAAAATGCTCGTCAGGCTCTTGCTCATCTTGCCGCTGCCTATTACGATCATCCCGCTCGCAAGCTAATCATGCTCGGGGTTACGGGCACAGACGGCAAAACCACCACCAGCAATTTTCTCTATCAAATTTTGCGTGAAGCCAACTTGAAAGTGGGCATGATCTCTACTGTCAACGCCATCATTGGCGATGAGATTCTCGACACCGGTTTTCACGTCACCACCCCAGATACCCTCGACACGCAACGCTATCTCGCTCAAATGGTGGATGCAGGTTTGAGCCACGTCATTCTCGAAACCACTTCGCATGGCTGGGCGCAATATCGTGTGGATGCCTGCGAGTTCGATATCGGCATTGTCACCAACATCACCCACGAACACCTCGACTATCACGGCTCCTACGAAGCCTACAGAGCCGCAAAGGGACGTTTATTTGAGAGTTTAAGGGATACAGTGGATAAAGGGCTAGGTGCCCGCCGTATAGCGATTCTGAATCGTGATGATCGCTCCTTCGATTATCTTTCTCAGAACACTCTTGTCCCTAAGCTTGCCTACGCTGTGGACACATCTGCCGATATTCAGGCAGTGGATATCCACTACCTTCCCGACGGTATTGAATTTACAATAGTTGGTGAAGAGCTTAATGTTAAAAGCAAAATAAATTTAGCCGGCTCCTACAATATCTCGAATGCCCTTGCTGCATTTTCTGCTGCTGTCTATGGTCTCGGTATTGCTCCGGAGATTGCGGCAAGAGGTCTCTCTGCTCTCGAAGGTATCCCCGGACGGATGGAACGGATTGATATGGGGCAAGCCTTCACCGCCATTGTGGATTTTGCCCACACGCCCTTTGCGCTCAAGGCGGCAATAGAATCTGCTCGTAAAATGACAGAAGGGCGCGTTATTGCCCTTTTTGGTTCAGCGGGCTTGCGAGATAAAGAGAAACGTCGCCTGATGGCAGAGATCTCCGCTGAACTCGCTGACCTGACAGTGCTGACGGCGGAGGATCCACGCACCGAGTCGCTTAGTGAGATTCTGTCTGAGATGGCAGAGGGGGCTATTGACAAGGGCGGTATCGAGAACGAAACTTTTTGGCGGGTAGAAGATCGGGGGCAGGCAATCCTTTTTGCGTTGCAACTCGCAAATCCAGAAGATATCGTTCTTGTGTGTGGAAAAGGGCATGAGCAGTCGATGTGCTTCGGGAAAATCGAATATCCGTGGGATGATCGCATCGCTACCCGTGCAGCCTTAGGGGAGTTTTTGGGCGTAGATGATGCCCCCGAAATGCCTTATTTGCCCACGCAAGAAAAGTGATAGAGACTACAAAAGTCTCTATCACTTTTGTAGTCTGTTGAAATTAGGGCGCAATAAATACTCCGGAAAATGCCATGCCAGCAATGGCAAGTGAAATAATGAAACGAGCTATATGATGTTTGGGATTTATTTTTCCATGCATCGTCAGCTCGTTCCTTATCGCTGCGGCATGCATAGCAATTAACCCCGCAATAAGTGCGTAAAAGGCAAGATGTATCCTAAAGGGGATAAATAATGCTGAAAGCATAATGATTATCCCGATAAAACCAGTGAGGGCGGCGGCTCCGGGTGAAATTTGTTGTTGACGCATTGCTTTGAGGGCTGCAAAAGCTGTCAGAGCACCATAGACCAAGGCGAAAATACCGGCTAGTAGAAGTGTAAGCATTAGCGTATCTCCTGTTGAATGTTTTTTTCAATTATAGGGCATTTTTTTGAAGAGAGGCTCTAATAAGAACCTTTTTTATAAGAGGATTGGTCTTTTTCGAGCGCTGTAACTGGCTAAGAGGAGCAAGCCTATCGTAGAGATCGTTCCGATGACGAATCCGCCGTACCAGATTGAAACCGGGCCGAAAGAATCGCTTAACCATCCGCCCAGCAGGGGACCTGCTCCACGAGCGAAGCTCCAGGTGAGATTGTAGATGCCCATATATCGCCCTCGCATTTCGGGATGGGCACGATTTGCAACGTAGGCACTTGATGTAGGGACGATAATCAGCTCGCCGATGGTGACGATGACGATACTGAGCATAAACCCCCAGAAGCCTGTGGAGAAGGCGACGCTGCCTGTGCCGATGGCATAGAGGAACATCCCCAACGTAATCATGCTAAGAGGGTGGAAGCGTTTCGTGCGTTTGGTGACTGCGAGTTGGAAGAAGATAACCATTAATCCGTTGGCGGCAGGGATCAGCCCATATTGGCTTTCTTGAATGCCAAATTCTTGGTTGGCGTAGACGGGGAGAAGCAACCAGATGAGGGCGACGAGAATCCAGCCAAAGGAGTAGAGAGCGATCATGGTGACGAATTCTCTATCCTTGAGCATATGCAGATAGCCTTTGGGCTGTGATGAAACGACGATAGCAGGCGTTTTTTCTACTTTGGCAGGAAGGGTCTCTTTAGCAAAGATGACAACGAGGAAGCCGAAGATGAGCATTCCGCTGGCGGCGCTGATATAGGAGATATTGTAGGAGATACCAGCGAGGATGCCGCCGATGGCGGGACCCATTGAGACACCAACGTTTTTTGCCATGCGGGTTAGCGCGAAGGCATCAAGACGCTGCTCTTCAGGGATGATATCCGTGAGCATGGCATCTGCGCCTACCCGAAAGAGGGGATTTGAAAAACCGGTCACGATCATGATCGCTGCGAAATAGGTATAAGTATCTGCCCAGATTAGAAAGACATAGCCTGTGGCATTGACGATCAGCCCAAAGACCATGAGCCATTTGCGCCCGAATTTGTCGATGAGGGGACCAGCCAGAAAAGTAAAAGCAACTCCGATCACAGCGTTGATGGTAATTAGCGATGCGCCCTGAGCAAGGGGCATTGCGAGCTGTTTGCTGACGTAGACAAGCAGAAGAGGCCAGATCATAGTGCCTGTCATCATAGCGATGAACATGCCGAAAAAGAGCAGCCAGAATTGTTTGGGGTATTTTTGGTAGGTATTTTGTAGTTTTTTGAGCATAATAAAATCTCTTCTGAGATGAAAAAAGGGCGACTCTTTATGAGCCGCCCTTCTTATTTCTTGTATTTTTTGTGAAAATTATCGTCGGTTGTTGCTGCGCCCACCGCGATTGCGGTCATTGCCGCGACCACGGTTGCCGCCTTTGCCGCCACGGGGATTATCGTTAGCGACTGCTTCTTCGAGTGACCAGCCTTCGAGTACGGCTTTGCGGGAAAGACGGATCTTTCCATCTCCGTTGATCTGGGTGACCATAACGGTGATCTCATCGCCGACATTGGCAACGTCTTCCACACTGTTAATGCGGACGCTGTCGAGTTGGGAGATGTGGACAAGCCCATCCATATTGGGCAGAATTTCGACGAATGCGCCGAAGTCTACGACACGAACAACGCGGCCTGTGTAGATTCGCCCGGGAACTGCGCTTTCGGTGAGACCTTCAACGCGGGCGCGAGCGGCAGCTTCGCTTTCGCCATCTGCGGCAGAGATATAAACAGTGCCGTCGTCTTCGATGTC
>Ga0233431_1003605_pt1 | contig 18173 bp, 22 predicted proteins | sample SI_118_April2016_FD_179867 | JGI IMG/M metagenome (GOLD analysis project Ga0233431, IMG submission 179867) | Seawater microbial communities from Saanich Inlet, British Columbia, Canada - SI_118_April2016_200_MG | ecosystem: Environmental > Aquatic > Marine > Inlet | place: Canada: British... | reverse complement strand
TTAAAAAAAGAAAAAAAAGAAAGAATGTTAAACAAAAATATATGCATAAAGATGCATCAACTCCTGCGTTCATAGTTGTATTTGGAGATACTGTTGGTAATATTGTATTTACAAAAGAACAAAAGCTTTGTTTCTTAATAAAAAATAAAGATGTTGCAAAGAGTTATAAAAACTATTTTGAGATGGTGTGGAAACATTCGATAAAAGGGATGTAAATTTGAAAACAACATTATTACTCCATGGTTGGCCCCAATATATTGAACCAGATCATCCAATATCCATTTTATTCAACGAATTAGGCTACAATGTTGTGGCTCCCAAATTATTTGAACATAAATATACCATTACTAATATTAAATCAATCATTAAAAGAGAACTTAAAAATAAATCTCCCAATGTGATTGTTGGAGTGTCTCAAGGTGGTATGTTAGCTCAAATTATTGCATTGACTTATCCAAACAGTAAATTAATTCTTGTTGCAACTGGACCCTACTTAAAACCTAAGTTTAATCTGTTTTTCAAATTCTTATTTTATTCAAGATTAACTGACTTAATTTATCTTTTTTTGAAAATAATGCCAAGATCAATAATTTTTCCGTTCTATAAATTAACTAATTTCATCAACGGAAGCAATTTTAAAGATTATGAATCAGTAATGAATCAAAATATTAAAACTATTAAATTAATAAAATATCATATTTATAGACAAGTTTTTAATTTCGTATTAAAAACAAACAATGTAAAGATCTTAAATAAGATAATAAACAACACTTTAATTCTTGGTGGAAAAAAAGATATGTTAATGCCTATTGAACTCTCAAATATTATGAATCAAGAAATAAAAAACAGTACACTCACTATATTTGATGAACCACATTATAAAGTCATTACAAATACCAATTCATTAGATAAAATAAAAAAATTTGTTTAATAGTAATTAAACAATAAAATTATTTTTTATCATCCTTTAATTTAAGAAAAGTAATTATTGCAAATATTCCAAATAAAGACCCATATGCTATAACCTTTTTTGGACCAAATATATCCATTAAATATCCTGCAGTAACAGCACCAATAGCCCCCACTAACTGAAGTAACATACTTCTTGTTGAAGTAACAGTTGCTCTAAGTTTTTCAGGTATATATTTATGAAGATTTGATTGAATTAATGGCTCATTTAAAAAGAAAATTCCATTTGAAAGTGCATATATCATTGCTCCAAAAATAAAATAAGGTGAATTTACAAATAATAGTGATAAACTTATCAATATAATAGTAATAAATGACAAAGGTAACACATATTTTAATTTTTTCTTCACAAGAAAACCAGATAGCAATAATGCAATAATGACTGTTACTTGCATACATGTTTCAACTATACCCAATGCATACTTTGGTAATGACAAACTAACTAACAATGGTTGCCATCCTTCAACTCCAAAAAACATCAATGCAACAAACATGCTTCCTAACAACAACAAAAAGACTTGTCTATTTTTTAATGCAAATTTCACTGCTTTTTTTGTGTTTGATTTTGTTTTTTTTATTGAATCAATTATTTTTAACTTTTTTGATTTATAATGTTCTTTTGCAAACATAAATAATATAAGGGCATTGACAAAAAAACTAGTACCAAATATGATCCATAATAGTTTAATTGAATAAAATTTTACAAGCAATGATCCTATAAATGGTGCAATAGCTATTCCTAGAGTTGAAATAATTCTTGCTTTTGTAAAATATTCATGATGAAGATCTTTTCGTTTATGAAAGTTTAAATTACTTATTACCCATGCATCTTCAGCGCCACTAACAAATGTAAATGCTAAACCAATCAATGACCACAAAACAAGTATTAAGAGATATGAATTTACAAATGGAACTAAAATTATACATGTTCCTCCAAAGATGAACCCAAAAATTACTGATTTTTTTCTACTAAAACTATCAGCAAACGCACCTGTTGGAATTTCAAAAATTACCATTGAAATTCGCATGACTCCCATGATAAATCCGATTTGCAAAAATGTAAAATTTAATTCTCTAAAATATATGATTAAAAAAGGTAAAATCATGGTTGACAAACCATATAAAAACAAATAAACATAGAATACTCCCAAATGTTTTAATTCATCTTTTTTAAAAAACATTATTAAATAATATATTAATGATTATAAAAAAATATCTCTTTTAAAAAATAAAAAGAAATAATCAAATAATAAACTTGGTCTTATCAAGCGTAGGTATTTTGATAGTATCAACTGAATACATAAAAGTTACAACACCTAACACCAAGAACACTATTCCTGTAACTTGTGATAAACTTAGAGTTATTCCCGCATGCATCACATTAAGTAATGTTGTAATTGGACTACCCAGTAATAAGATTGAACTTGCTAAAGTTACTGGAACATCTTTTAATCCTGTGTACCAAGTTAATACATATAGTCCTAATAGCACTGAAGGAATAATTGACCACATTAATTGTTCTCTTGTTAGTACAAGTAAATCTGCAAAGTTACCTGTTGCAACTAAAAACATCAAAATAAAAATACTACCAAAAAACATTCTAGAAAATGCAACAATCTTACTTGGTACATTTTTTAATGTATGTTTTGATAATGTGTTTTCTGCTGCCCAAAATAATGTTGCACCAAGTATCATCAAATCCCCTAAGTTAAAAGGTTCCCAAGATAATTTCAAAAACAATAAGTTACCTAAAATCAAAGCTCCACTTGCAACAATTATTTTCCAATTGAACTTTTCTTTCAAAAAGAAATATGCAAAAACTACAACATACAAAAACATTGTCTTATGAATAAAAGCACCCTTTGCACTTGTTGTTAAACTTAGCCCTTTAAAAAATAATAAAAATGGAATAGATCCACCTACTAAACCTATGGTAATAAGCTTCATCCAATCTTGTTTTTTTAGTTTTTTAAAATGTTTAAATTCATTAAATAATAATATTAAACTAAACAGGAAAACAAAAACAGCACTGTTTTTTAAAAATGTAAATACATAAGGATTTCCAAATGACACTCCAAACTTATTAATAAAAATTGAAAATCCTGATATTATAGCAGTTAAAAAGATTAAATGTAATTTTTTCATTTATTTATTCACCCCAATGATGTTATCTATTATTATACATACATCAATATCTAATTCTTTATATGTTTTTTGTGGAAGGCATATTATTTTTAACTCATCTAATTTTCCCAATTTATGTGATAGTTGCAAAAAAAAAGAAAAGTCTATGTCATGAGCTGTTGCACTTTTGATTCCTTCAAACTCAGTTATATCAGTTATTAGCCTAACTTTGTCTATTCCTTGAGCTACATCCATAAAATATTTTTTACCTTCAAAATCAATCATGTCATCAAATGAATCAATTTTTTCAAACTTTATCTCATCCTTATATTTTTCAACTAAAGACTTTGCGGTTAATATTGCAAGTGAATCTGATTTAATAAATTCATTTCCTAGATAGTGGATTATTATCATTTTTTTTCCAAATTTTATCATCATATCTTTTTATTGTCTTATCAAATACTTTTTCTAGATCAAGATTATATCTATTTGCTATAACTACAGTTGAGAATAAAACATCTCCAACTTCTTCCTCAATGTTATCATGATCTGCATCTCCTTGTTCACCGGATCCAGATTGACGTTCACCATGTTTAACAACTATTGCTTCACCAAGCTCACCAACTTCCTCAACCAAGTGGCAGTATTCAGCATAACTAGACCATTTAAATCCATTTTCTTTAATCCATTTTTTAGAAATTTCCTGTATCTGATTTATTGTTAATTCTTTCATTTTGTAAATGCGTCAAAAACATTATAAATCCAAAAAAGAGGTGCAGCAACAAATGCTATATACGCCAATCCATCAGTTATCCATGAGTCAATTCCTAACATAGCGATGAGTAGAATAAAAATCACGATGCCTATTTGACCAAACATAAATATTAAACCTTTTTTATATTGCTCTTTAATTATCTGACCTAAACCTGGCACTAGAAGAGACATAATTGTTGCTAAAATTCTATTTTTCATATTAAATCACCTTAATTATTTTTATACGCATCATAAACATTATACAACCAAAAACAAAATATTACAAAAGGCATTAGATACATAATAAAAACAGGTGTTCCAAACATAGCCATAACAGCTATCAATATAACAATTCCTAATTGTCCAAATGCAAAGAATAATCCTTTACCTAATTGTTTTTTAACAGCAATTTGTCCAAGTCCTGGTATGAAGAATGACAGAATTGCTGCAAGCATATTTTTTTCCATACTCAATAACCTCATAAATGTTTTATCGTACTATTCTTTTTTTGAATAGTACTGGATTTGTTTTGCTCAAGATTTTGTTAAAACCTTATGCCACTTAACTTTTAAAAAATGTGTGGAACATGAAAAACAAGGATCATACGCCCTAATTAATTTTTCAATTTCTAAATTAATTTTTTCTTCATCTTTTAAATTTAATAAAGAAGGAATAATCTCACGGATATTATCTTCCATATTTTTCAAATTTAGAGCTGTAGGTGTAATTATATTTGCATGCTGAATTATACCTTTATCATCAAGTGTATACTCATGAAACAATGTTCCACGTGGTACTTCAACTGCACCTATACCATGTCCTGCTTTTACATTTACTTTAGGAGGTTTTTCATCTACTGGATCAAGCTCAGTACATATTTTCATAACTTGATCAAGTGCATCAACTATTTCAATTGCTTGAGCAACATTATTGTTATATGGATTTTTATTTGGAATCTTAAATCCATTATCAGTCGCAACTTTTTTTGCGTCAATACTTAATTTGTCAAATGCATTGTTCATCCTTGCTAAACTTCCAGTTACAAAACTTACATCATCTTTTGCAACAAAATTAGCTGTTGAATATTTATTATGATATTCTTTAAAATAATCTAAATATTGATCTTTATCAAATTTTGATTTCTCTGACACTAATGGACCATCAATCATTGGATAATCATTTTCTTCATAAAGTGAAAAGTATTCACATTCATTTACTGCAGGACGTTGTTTTAAACTTAAAAATAATTTTGCAGTTTCAATTGATGCTTCTTTTAATCCTTTAACCCTATCAGCTAAATCATTAAGTTGTTCTTTTGTAGGAATTTTTAAAAATCCACCATACGTTGCAGTAACTTGATGCATATCCCTACCACCAATAGTTCTAACAATATCATTTCCTATTTTCATTAATTTTAATGCTCTTTTTACTTCGGTCTTATATTTAGGTGTCATAGCTAATGCAGATTCATATCCTAAATAATCAGGTAATGCTAAAAAATAAAGATGTGCAGCGTGACTCCTAATACGTTCTCCAAAGGTTAACAATTTTTTCAAAACTTTTGATTGTTCGCTAACAGGTATTCCTAAAGCATTCTCAATTGCCATTAATGCAGCAACATTATGACCACAACTACAAATACCACAAATTCTTGAAGTTATTTCATGAGCTTCAAACCAATGTTTTCCTTTAAGTAATCCTTCAAAATATCGTGCACCTTCAATACTTGAAAGTTCACATTTTTTTATTTTAGAATTTTCTATTTCAACGAACAGTTTTGCATGTCCTTCAATTTTTGTTATATGGTTTAGATTTATTGTATGTGTCATTTTTATTACTTAAGAATTTTAAAAGCACTCTCCTCCATCTTTAATCCTGCAAATATTTTCATTCTTGTTTTAATAAAATTATCATCAAATCCTTTACTCCTCAAATCATTAATCCATGCTTCATAATTGGCATCTCCAGTTGGACCACGACAACCCCAACATTCAAATCCACCATTAATACAAACAGAATGACATCCTCCTGCAGTAATTGGACCCATACAAGGTTTACCTTCGATTAATAAGCAATCATTGTTATTACGTCTACATTCAATACATACTGGATTATTGTATTTTTTTGGAGTCTTTCCATTTAAAATATCTTTTACAAAATTAAGAATTTCTTTTCCATCAGGTGGACAACCTGGAATTGTAAAATCAACTTTTACATGAGCATCAATTGGTGTTGGTTCTTGATCTTGAATATCATGATTCTTATCATATAACAAATGTTCATAATTTTCTTTTAATGTCCAATGTCTGTATGCTGGAATACAACCAGTATGAGCACATGCACCTAATGCTACCAATATTTTTGCTTTGTCTCTTACTTTTTTTAATGTAACCAAGTCTTCATTTGATGCAACTAACCCTTCACAAAAAACCAAGTCAAATGTTTCATCCTCATTATGACTTTTAATAAATGGGAACGCTTTCAAATCTACCAAATCAATCAAGTCAAGGATTTCATCCTCATTAAAAATAATTGTAAGTTGACATCCAGCACATCCTGTCAATCCGTAAACTCCTACTTTTGGTTTTCCCATTTTTTTTACTAATTAATTATTCTATCAATTTAACAACTATTTTTATTATTCTTTGATTTTACAATATTATCATATCTAAAGACCGGTCCATCTAAACAAGTTAGATTTCCTTTATCCATACAATGACAACAAAGTCCAAATGCACAATACATTAATTTTTCTTCACTAACAAATATTTGATCATCATTAAATCCTTTATTTTTCAAAATGTCAACTGTCTTGTTTATCATGATTGGTGGACCACACATGAAAACTACCTTTTCTTTGTTATCAATCTTGGATTCAGTAATTGCATTTGTAATAAACCCAACATTACCTGAATAACATGTTTTTGTTGGAACTGTATCAACTGACATATTAACATCAAAATTCTCTTCCCAACCTTTATGATTTTCCTCAAACAAAATATCTCCAGGACTTCTGTATCCTAAAAATAAGTATGCATCTTTAAAGTCATTCCTATTTTTCTCAACATACTCAATAGCACCTTTTAATGGAGCAACTCCACATCCACCACCAATAAAAATTATACTGTTACCTTTTAAGTCATTCATTGGGTAACCTTTTCCATAAGGTCCTCTAACTAATACTTCATCTCCTTTTTTTAATTTGAATAAATTATTAGTTACATTCCCTACTTTTCTTATTGTAATATCTAAAAATTTATCAGAATATGATGAAATTGAAATTGGTGCTTCGCCTATCCCAGGAATAGAAATTTGAATAAACTGACCTGGATCATGTTCAATTTGCCAGTCTAACCTTAGAGTAAATGTATCACCTGATTCGATTTTCTTTTCAAGTATTTTCACAGGAAAAGGTATATACTCATTCTTATCAACATGATATTCTTTTTGACTCATTTTATTTTTTCTTTTTATCTTCAAACTCATTTATTATTTGTACAAAGTCAATTTCTGTTGGACAATGAGTTATACAACGTCCACATCCAACACACATTTCAACATTATAACGTTCTTTAAAATATTGTAACTGATGAAATATTCTATGCTTGAATCTATCAGTTCTAGCATCTCTAAATACATGGTCACCTGCAACCCTAGTAAAAGATTTTAACTGACAACTTGACCATTCTCTTAATCTGTCCCCTTTCTTTAAATCAGTTAAAGTTACTTCATCTTTTATTTCATGACAGTAACATGTTGGACATAAAGTAGTACATGCTGCACAACTTAAACATTTATCACTCCCTTTTGTTTTCCAATCAGGATTGTCATATTGTTTTGAAATATCTTTATTTTTTAACTTATCAGTAAATTCAATCTTTTTCATATCATCCTTTAGATTCAATTTGGTTTCTTCAAATTCTTTAGTCAATGCTAATTTGCCTTTATCACTTCCAACATGAACTAAATAATGATCATCTTGGTTCCAAAACATTAAGTCATAATAGTCTTTTAAATCCATTGAACCACAAAAACAATATTTACTTGGTGCAACATCACAGTGATATCCAATTAATAATGCACCCTCACGTTGTGCAATGTAATAAGGGTCTTTGTGTTTTTCCATAAAAATGAAATCTTGGTGAGCAACTCCATTTAAGTCACATCGTCTTAATCCAAAAAAAGCTCGTTTTGGTGGTTTATCAATCTTAACATCTACCTTATTCCCAACAAATGAAAATAATTTTTCTCTATCTCTAAAAAAGAATTCTTTAATTGGAAAATCAGGTTGATCAACTAGATTAATTTTTTTTATATCTGTTATTTTTTGGAACCTGACAGCGTCAGTTTTAACTGGTGCATATAGTTCAGATGATTTCATCAAGCCATTAAGAAATTTATCAAATTTATCATGAGGTAATTTATACAACTTAGTCAATGTTCCACCCTAAATAAATTTAGGAGAAATTAAAGTATAAAAATGTTATGGGTTAACCACCCACAAATTTTGGTTTTTTGAATTTCGTAAAATAGAATTTTGTACCAAATATCACAAGTGTTGCAAACAAAAATAACACCCAGTTAAATTTTACTCCATCTTTTAATAAATTATCAAAAAAGTTTCCAAACAAACCTGCATAAAATCCATTTATTAACATTAATAAAATTCCTCCTCCAATTATACTTACGATTGCTTGAGGTAATGGATACTTGGCATATAATAATCGTAATGGAAACGCCATTAATAATCTTAAAACTGAATACCAAACTGTTGTTACCAATATGTTTGAGCCAAATATTACATGAATAAATGGAATAATCAGACACACTACAAACTGTGAAATTACATCTTTCAAAACTGTTATCCAGTCAGGAAAACTACCAACAACACGGGACCCCATATTTGTAACTAATGAAAAAATAGCTCCTGAGAGCCCACCAATATTTATTGCTACAATCATGCTAAATACATCAACAACATCTAACAAAATCAACCATTCACCTGGTGGTGGAGTTCCAGTTCCAGGTAACCTTGACCAAAATGCTATAAGTGCAAAAAGTAATATTGAACTTGTAGTTTGATTAAAAGGTAATATAATTATCATCAAAACATAAGTTACAATTGTAATAAAATTAACCATCTTCCATTGAATTGCGAACATATTTTTTCACCTCTTAAAACATAAACCCTGGTTTTTTTGGATAATTTAATTCACCAAGATTTTTGATAAACTCTGACTCACCCAACATTTCAATTACTTTTTCAAGCATTAGGCGAATTGTTTTGCAAATTAACATTAGATGTACGATTAAAGATATGACTAGTACAAATCCTGCTGATAGTATTATTATATTAATATCCATTTGAATAACCTCATATCGTTTTAGTAACTTAACAGTAGTTAGAATGTGCTCCTTTAAATAGATATGTCGTAATATATATTACGACAAAGTTTAAATATTGGACGAGATTATCTTTTTAATATGGACAAAAAACTGTTTGAAGATCTAGGACTTACAAAAAACGAAGCAACTATCTATATCTCTTTAATTCAATATGGTGAATCAACTGCAAACACAGTATCTGAAAGAACTGGACTCCATAGAGGATATTGCTATGATACATTATCCAAACTTGCAAACAAAGGAATTGTAAGCTATGCTATAAAATCAGGAAAAAAACATTTTAAAGGAGTTCATCCAAAAAAGTTTCTAGATATAATTAAAGAAAAAGAAGAAAAAGTAAAGGAATTGATACCAGAACTTTTAACAATGTATAATCAAAAAAAATCAGATTATGAGATTGAAATCCTAGAAGGAACAAATGGATTAAAAACATTTCACGAAAATTTATTTTCTTATTTTGAAAAAAAAAAAATTCCATTAGTATATGAAATTGGAAGAAAAGTTAGTTTAGTAGATAATCATCCTATGCAAGTGTTTTTTTCAAATTTAATTAAAAGAGCAAAAAAAAGTGGATTTTTTCATAGTAAAGAATATCTTAAGTCAAGAATACAATATCTGTGGGATCATTCAACAAAAAAAGAAGATAGACTTATGAAAAAATTTTCAGATCTTAAATACCTTCCAATAGATTTTGAAACACATGGTATTGATATAACTATAATTGAAGATAATGTATATATTCAAAACTATAAAGACAAACCATTTGTAATAACAATAAAAAATAAAGAAATTTCAAAATTTTTTATACAAATGTTTAAGCAAATATGGAAAGTTAGTGAAAAGTAAACTAATTAATTCTACAGTTCAGGACTTAATTTCAACTATTTTTTTAAATAAATTTCATTTTATGTAAATTATTATGTCAAAAAGGCTAAAAATTGATTTGGATGGAACCGAAAGTAAAATTATTTCTCACGACTTAATCCTATCAGAACATGAATTAATGATAGAGAAAAATAATTCTAATTTGAACAAACTAGAGTTGGAACTTATCCAAACGAAAAATTTAATCTCAAACAATGAAACTGTTCCAAAACAAGACTTTGATCGATTAGTAGAATCACATAATCAAATTTTAAAAAGAAATGCTCAGTTCAAAAAATCTATTGTATACCCTTTGTTTATATTTACACATAATTTTGGGAAAACTAAACTTGGACAAATTCTACAAAAATTACTTAAATAGTTTTTTATTATAACTGACAATTAAGAAGTTGGTGACAATTAATCTCACATGTTTTAATTCTTGATCTACTAGCAACAGCTTGTTTCCCTAATAAAACTTTGTCAATAGGTTCATCAATTGTTCCAATTACTTCATTTTTTTCACTGCAATGAAACATCACACCTTTTGTATCAATCAATAAATCTTTATTAACTGTACAAGTCACATCTTTGGGCCTTATATCAGGATTTAAAAAATAGAGATATTGTCTTTTAAGCAAATTTGATGTTGTTCCAACGATAAATCCTTGGTCACGCATCGCAATAAGATTTGAATAGACTTTCCTTAATAATTTTTTATCCTTTGGCCATAAATCTTTGTATTCAGTTGATTTGTACCATGGCACACCTTCAACTTTATTTTGATTGATGTCATTTGAAGCAAAAGGTGGGACAACTGATTGGAAATATACTGACTCAAACTCTGCGTCATTTACTTTTTTTACAATATTTAGTACATCATTTAAATTGTAATTGTTAATTACACAGTTTGCTACTAAAACTATATCTTTTGATTTCTTTCTAATTTGTTTAATGACTGAAAATATTTTTTTATAGCTTCCAGGTATTCCTCTAATAAAATCATGAATTTCTGGAACTGAACCATCCATTGATATTGTGATTTGATTAACTCCTGATTTGATTAATCTATCAATTTTTTTATCATCTAATAACCATGCATTAGTATTAAGGTTTGTCCAAATATTTTGACTTGATGCCAATTTCACTAAATCATATATTTGTAAGTTTAATAATGTCTCACCACCTGTAAACACAACAGTTGTTTTATCATGTGTAAACTTTTTTAATCCTGCGAACAAAGATTTATATTTGTTTAAATCAAATATTGGAATGTCATGTTTTTGTTTCCAAAAGTGACACATCTTGCACTTGAAAAAACATGACTCTGTTACAAGAACAATAATGTTGTTAAGACTTAATTCCCCCATACTATTTCAAACATATATAAATAAAAATTCTGTTATAAATTTAACTTAAGTTAAGGATTAATTCAACATAATCTATTTAAACCCTAACTTTGATTTAATATAACTGGTTACAATAATCGAGGTGGATTAATAATGACTCAAAAAGTAGCAATAATAGGTGCAGGATTTGTTGGAAGTACAGCTGCATATGCATTATTTATTGATGGTGTTGCTGAAGAAATAGCTTTAATTGATATTCATAAAGAAAAAGCAAAAGGAGAAGCACTTGATTTAGTGCATGGAAATCTTTTTACTCCCTATACAAAAGTTACGTATGGAAGTTCTTACAGATTATGTAAAGGAGCTGACGTAATTATTGTTACTGCTGGTGCTCATCAAAAACCAGGTCAAACTAGACTAGACTTAACGAAATTAAATGCCAAGATTCTAAAAGGTATAATTGACGAAATCAAAAAATACAATAAATCTGGAATCATATTAATGGTTACTAATCCACTTGATGTATTAACATATCTAGCAACAAAATGGTCAAAATTTCCTAAAGGACGAGTCTTTGGAACTGGTACCACATTAGACACTGCAAGATTTAGACATTTACTTGGAGATTATTATAAGATTAATCCAAAAAGTGTTCATGCATATATTCTTGGAGAACATGGTGACTCAGAGTTTCCAGTATGGAGCAGTGCAAATATTGCAGGAATTAGACTAAAAGATTATTCAAAATATGATAAGAAAAAGCTTGATAAATTATATGACAAAACAAAGAACGCTGCATATGAAATAATTAACACCAAAGGTGCAACATACTATGCAATCGGGTTAGCAGTAAAAGATATTGTAAAATCAATTCTGACAGATCAACATAATGTATATCCTGTATCAAGCATGATTGATAATTATTATGGTGTTAAAGATGTTTGTTTAAGTATTCCTTGTGTACTTGGTAAAAAAGGTATAGTTGAACAAATAAAGATTCATTTGGACGATACTGAGAAAAAGATGTTAAGGAAGTCAGCTGCTACAATTAAGAAATATATTGGGCAAGTCTAGTCTATTTTTTAAAATTTTATTTCTATTTTATTCCAAAAAACTCATCCTATTCTCTGAACACATAACTGCATAAATCCCATTTGGATTTGTTTGTTTAAATTGTTTAAAACTTGTTTGATCTTGATTAGAAAATATACAACTCATTGGCGGATGACTATGTAATGAAACAACAGTCTCATTGTTACATCTAATTGCTGTAACTGAAAAAACTTCCTGATTTATAATTCTTGGTTCATACAACCCAGTAACATAATAATTACTTTCAGTCTTAAAACCTGTTAGACATACTTTGAATTCATGTTGTTGATTATCATCATGAATTACTAAAAGATTTTCATATACATCTTGTCTAAAAATTACTTTTCCTCCGCTCTTTAATTCATAGTTATAATCTGCATCAAGAACTGAGCTTGCAACCTTACTTGCGTATAAATTCACTAAAAAATTACCAGTATTAGTGTTTATTATTAACAATGCTAATATGATTAATATAATAATTACAATATAAACTCGTTTTAAAGATCTAATTAAATTAGATTCTTCTTCTCTATCTTCTTCAATGTCATCTACAATATCTTGTAGTTCATCTTCGTTCATAATTAATCACAATTATATTAGATTTAATAAATATCCTTCTAAATTGAAAACTAGAATTTGTAAATTTGAAGATACAACGAATTTATTAAAAACAAATAGTTGCCCTGAAAACATTAGATATCCTAAAATTAAAAATAATATTCCAGAAATCAAAGTACTTGTGTGAATCTTATATCCAAATATACTAAGCTCTTTTCCCTTTAGAAAATTCCAGATTTTTTTATTCTTAATTTTACTCAAAAACTTAGACACAATTATCAAAGGTAAGGATAATCCTAGTGCATAAGTAAATAATAATAATCCTCCAAATATTACTGAGTTAGCATTGGATGCCAATACCAAAACTGATACAAGAATTGGACCAATACAAGGTGTCCATGAAACTCCTAGAGCTAACCCAAACAAAAATGAACTAATATAATTTGTAGGATTTTTTTGATTAATTTTAACACCTGAAAATCCTTTACCAAATAACGTATAAATCCCAAAAATTATTATTACTAAACCTGAAATTTGAGTAAATAAATTTAAATTAGATTTTAGAAAATTTCCAAGAATAGTTGCACTCATTCCTAATAATGTAAATGTTATTGACAACCCTACAAAAAAGGCAAGTGTCATTCCAACAATATTTTTTTTTGATGATTTGAAAGTATATGCAATATACGCAGGTAAAATAGGTAATGTACAAGGTGACAAAAATGAAATTAAACCTGAAACTAATGCAATCAATAATAGAAAAATAAAAGGTGAATCCAATTCTTTAGATTCAGATGACTCAGTTGTAAATTTTGTTTCTTCATTTTTTGCGTTGTTATCATTTAACAAATCCTTTAACCAAAACTCTTGTTGTTGTTGTTTTTCATACTCAAAAAAACCAGATTCAATTTGTGAATAATTCTCCAATAAATTATTATCTAAAACAAATTGAGCTGATTTTGCATGATAGTAACTTCTATCAAGGTTTGAAATTGAATTCATTGTAATCCCTAATGATTTTAATCCTGCATTAAGATATTTTTCGTCATTAGTTATTATGTACAACCTAAATAATGCATAGGAAATAATTCCATTTTCTTGAGCAGGTTTAGTTAATAACACATTATCCCTTGGTGCATATAAATCTGTATCAGGACTATTTCTTTCAAAAAATCCTCCAGAATTCCAATCATATAAATTATTCAAAGAATAATCTGCTAATTCAATTGCAGTTTCTTTATATTCATTTTCACCTAGTGTTTCATATCCTTCAATAAATGCTAAAATCAACAATGAATTATCTGTTAAACTTCCCCTTACTTCCTTTTTCCCATCAATTGACAAATAATGATACGCACCAACATCAGTAATTATTTCATCAGAAATGTAATTTAAAGATTTTTCTACAATAGTTTTATATTCTTCATCCCTAGATTTTTCATATAAATATGCATATGTAATAATTGCTTCACTGTTCCAATCTGTATACTTAGTTTTCTCAACACGTGCTTTTGGAACTGATCTAGAACTTTTACCATAATACGCATCTTCACCATGTACATCTGTGTTTCCATAAAACCCTCCTAATTCATTATCATACCAATTAATATCAATGTATTCAAGAGTCATATCAACTACTTCTTTAACTAATTCATCATCAGGTGTTATTTGTTGTAAATGAAAATATGTTTTTAGAAGTCTAGCATTATCGTACAACATTTTTTCATAGTGAGGAGGCGACCATACAACACTAGTTCCATACCTATGAAACCCACCCTCAACTGGATCATATAAATTATAATTTGTTTCAATTTCAGATAAATTTGTATATTGATTTTTTAATGTGTTTTGAACCAATTCCAACCATTTAATTTCATTTGTTTGTTCATATAAATCTAAAGAATAATCAAGTGTTCTTCCTTGGGGAAATTTTTGTCCAGATCCGAATCCACCATTAGTTTTATCATATATACTTTCAAAATTATTCTTATACCAATTAACTAAATTGTTTAACTCAATCTCGGTTGGAATTTTTTGAGATTGTGGTTCATAATTATATTCAATTGAATTTGACAATCCTTGCGAATTGACATGATCAACTGCTTTTTGTAAATTAGTTACCATGTCGCCAACTGGTCTAGGACCTGAGTAACCATATAATCTAACTCTTGACGGAGTTAACACTGTAGTTGAAGGCCATCCTCCTTCTAAATATTGTCTAGTCAAATCTTGACGTTGGTCTGCATCAACATAAATTGGAATTGTATTCTTATTAAGAAATTCAACCATATTTGGATGAAATAAATAATCTTCACTTTCATACACTTGGCACCAATAGCACCAACTTGGTGCTGTTAATAATAAAAAAATTGGTTTGTTTTCATTCATGGCTTCATTAAACGCATCAGGTCCATAATCTCGCCATTCAACTAAAGGTTTAAGTGATTCTGCCTTTTCATATGAGTATTTGTGCTCTTGAGCTATGATACTAGTTGACAGTAAAATTAATAGAATTGTAACATAAAATATCTTATGAGGGTTTTTCACAGTTTTATAATAAAATAGTTCATTTTAATATGTGATGTTTAATCAAACTATTCAATTAAATTTATATACAATTTACATAACTTAAAATTTTATGACTATAATGATGAAAAAAATAACTTATATATTGCTAACAATAATACTATTATCAACTGTCTTTGCACAATACGATGACTGTCCATTTGGTGAAGTCAATGAACCTTATCCTGGGACTTGTGGAAGATACACAGATACTGACACAAACGATTTATGTGATCATTCTGAACCAGTACCAACTACTAACACAAAAGACACAACACAAGCTGTTCAACCTATTGCTATAACAGCACAACAAATGGATCAAGTAGATACACATGACATAATTACAGGTAAAGAATTAAAAACAAAAACTGTCCAAGAAGTCGCAACATTATATCAAATTGATTCGCATGTTTATGCACATGCACTTCGTGAAAAATATCCAAATGCAGACATACACCATGACACTCAATTTCAATTACTACATGACAATTATGGACTAGAACCAAGTATTGCAAAAGAAGTTGCACTATCACTAAGTCCATTTGCAAATGAAGAACAAACTGCAGAACCAATTGTTCAAAATAATAATGTTAATGAAACAAAAACTGAATCTAAATTCAAAGAGAGATATCCATTTTTACTTTTAGCAATTATTATTGTAGGAATATATATTGCAAGTTATATATCAGCTAAAAAAAAAATAATTTCAATGTTAAATCATAAAAAATTCTGGAATTATCTTTTGTTAATTAGTTTTTTAGTAACTGGAATTAGTGGAATTTATCTTGTGTTAAAAATTAATTATGGTTGGATTATAAATTTCCCATTCAATGTATTATATTGGCATGTTGAGTTTGGTATCGTGATGTCATTCATAACAGTGTTTCATATTTTATGGCACATGTATTACTTTGTTGGTAAAATTGGTAAGAAAAAATAATTTCAAAATTAATTTTTACATTTTTATTTCTAAATACACAATAGATTTTTAAACTATTACTTCAATTTAAATTACCATGAGATTAATAGCTATTGTTGGAATGACAGGATCAGGAAAAAGTGAAGCATCTGTGATATTTGAAAAAATGGGATATCAAAGAATTCGATTTGGAGATATTACTGATGACATATTAAAAGAAAAAGGACTTGAACTTACTGAGGAGAATGAACGCAGTGTCAGAGAAAACCTTCGAAAGGATAATGGTATGAGCGCATATGCAAAAATGAATGTTCCAAAAGTAAGAGAAACTGTATCTAAAAAAAATGTTATTATTGATGGACTATATAGTTGGGAAGAATATGTTTTATTAAAACAAGAGTTTCCATTTATGGTAGTATTAGCTGTATATGCTCCACCTGCATTAAGATATGAAAGATTAGTTGAAAGAGAAGTAAGACCACTTACATATGAGCAGTCCCGTGGGAGAGATAAAAACGAAATTGAAAACTTGAACAAAGCAGCACCAATTTCAATGGCAGATTATACAATAGTTAATACTGGAACATTATTTGATTTGAAAGCAAGCACACAAAAATTTCTTGATTGGTTTGACCAAAAAGATGAGGAACCAAAATGAGTAGACCAACATGGGACGAATATTTTATCAAAATTGCAAAACTAGTAGCATCTAGAAGTAATTGCTCATCACGTCATGTCGGAGCAGTTTTAGTAAAAGATAGAATGATTATATCTACTGGATATAATGGCACTCCAAGAAATATTAAAAACTGTGATGAAGGTGGTTGTAAACGTTGCGAAGATAGAAAAACTGGCGACGTAAAATCTGGAGAAAGATTAGATGAATGTATTTGTGTTCACGCTGAAGAAAATGCAATTTTACAAGCAGCATATAATGGTGTATCATTAAAAGGTGCTTATCTTTATACAAGTGATAGTCCATGTAGTTACTGTACAAAACACATAATTAATGCAGGTATTGTTAAAGTATTTTACTCAGAAAAATATTCACTTGATACAATGTCAAATGATTTATTTAAAGAAGCTGGAATTGAATTTTATCAATACAAGGAATCAGATAAATCTTAAAATATTTTTTTACTTAAAAAAAAATAATTTATTTAGCAATCATTTTATCTGTTCTTAATTTATACTCCTGCACACCCATGGTATATCTAACTTCTTGACCCAAATCACAATTATTTCCAACAATCTCAAAAAACCAATCAGAAGGAATTGAGTTCATTTCACATAATTCATCATTGCTAAAAAATAGCAAAGAAGGTCCAAATTCAGTAGCATAGGCCTTACCAAAATCATAATGTATTGATCCACTATGTAAATCTCCTACTGCTTCATCTAAGAATCTTCCCATAACAGTATCTAACCCAGATAGTGCAATTCCACTTAATCTTCCTCCAAAATTCGTATTTTTATAACCTCTTATTCTTACATCATTCCTGCCAACATAAATCCCTGATGTTCTAATTATAGCTCTCCAAATCATCTGGCGTCCTTCTTCAACTTGAAAACTC
>Ga0233431_1003604_pt1 | contig 18173 bp, 17 predicted proteins | sample SI_118_April2016_FD_179867 | JGI IMG/M metagenome (GOLD analysis project Ga0233431, IMG submission 179867) | Seawater microbial communities from Saanich Inlet, British Columbia, Canada - SI_118_April2016_200_MG | ecosystem: Environmental > Aquatic > Marine > Inlet | place: Canada: British... | reverse complement strand
GGCGTTTAATGATTGGGTGGAAGCCTATAACACGGACTTTCCTCATATGTCGCTGGGATATAAAACACCTCAGCAATTTGCTAATGACATTCTCTTAAATGTGGCTTGACTAAGTGGGGGCATTACATACAGTAACGTTTAAAACAGGGGATATCAAAAATCTAGCAGTAGGCAGTGGCGGGCTAATATATGCTAAGAAGATTTCTGAGAATAAAGTACGTTTAACTCACGTGAAAGCTATGAAAGTAGGGAATTTTGGTAAAAAGAACATTCCTATTTACACTATAAGACCTTCAGCTGGATTTCTTAAATAACGGGGCAAAAGAACTTTAATCAAAGGCAGCGTTTGCTGCCTTTTTTATGCTATAAATAATATTAATATTCTGGAATTAGAGGGGGGGCTTATGAAAACTTATTTTTTATTATTGCTGGCGTTGCTTTGTTTACCACTAAGTGCATTCGCCAATCTAAACTGGGCCAACAAACAAACCAAATTAATCCAATTAACAGGGAGTTTCCACATCAATAAAGACATTGGGTTTTTGAATACTGTAGAAAATGGCGCGATGAAATTAACCGGCAAGCGTTTTTATTTGTATTATTTTTTAAATGATCAAATTGAATTAACCGTTTCATACAAAAACCGTTCATGCCGATACTTCATTGCAACAGATTACGACGGCAAACGTTACCTCACAACGATTTTAGGCCGCAAAGGTCGCGGCATGGATTGTTTGCCATTAAAGCAAACAACAAGCAACCCTAAGCTCATTGTGCAATTGAAGTAAAAATTTTAGAGTAGGGTGGGTTCTTTTGCGTAAGCAAAAAAACCCACCCTACGCACCCGAGCAAATTAAAAATAATTTCCAGTCATCTGATTTGCTATCAACGCACCAAACAGCAGCTAAAATTGCTTGTGCAAAGCTCCAGGCGCTTATTTTTTGTTTATCAAAATTTAAATGCTCTCTAAGCTGATCGACTCGCCTTGCTACTATTTTTTTTGTGTTCATAGTTGTTGCAATATTAGGAATAGGGTTTCTAAGAAATGCGCCGACTTCATATTCACGCTCGCCTACAACACCCTTGGGGTCGATCGCAACCCAGCTTTCTTTTTGAGATAGAATATTGAAGTGATGCAAATCTCCATGAAGTAAAACTTTATCACCCATGTCTTGGTGAAGCTCTTTTGCAATGTGTTTTGCTTTATCGATCAACGATATTGAGAAGCCTGTAGGCAGCTCAAGAGGTTTCTCAAGTCTTGCAAACCATTCAAGTGTTGTCGGAAAAGAATGTTCATTAGAAATAGGTTTGCCTATTTGTTTTATAATATTTGCTACAATAGCCGTTGCTTTGGTGTCATCATTTAAAGTCGAAAGCATTTTGCCTGGCGATAAATTTTCAAGAAGTAAAATACCTTGCGCGCTATCAAAATCCAATAATTTAACGATCTCATTGCTTTGAAGAAGCTGAAGGGCATTAATTTCATTCTCAACTTCTTTACTTGGGACACAAAGCTTAACTATGATTTTTGCCCCATTTTTTTGAATAGCTTCTGCAACATAGTTAAAAGACAGGTTAGGAATGTGTGAATACATTTTTAAATGAAAGCGACTTTCACATTCTAAAATTAAATCAGGTAATGTTTCAAGCCATGCTTTTCCTTTGTCACCAAAGGTGTTGGCAATGCGTGCTTTAAAACTCGAAGGTAAATGGAGTGTCTTCACGCTTTTAATTAATCACTAAAGTCACATGTGCTAATTGCATTTCTTTAAAAACAAAAGCTTGCTTGCTGAGGTTTTTTACAGTGTATTGAACGGCGTTGTCTTTTAAACTGTATCTTGGATGGCTAAGTTGCACCGTATAAAAAGCACTACCACTATTAAGTTGTTGGTTAATTTCTGCGGCAGTAACCACTGCGTTAGGATTGGTTTTTTCAAAACTCATGGCGCCTACTTTCCATGCTTTTAAAAAATTAGTCATGAGGGCTACACCCGTTGTGCGATTGGGTCTGTCTCCTAGGTAAGTAATATAAGGGGAGACACCATAGAGCGTTAAAATATAAAGGCTAGGTTGGTTTTTGTCTTGAGTTAATTTAGCCATGTTTGCTGTTTGTATGAAAGTTAATGGGATGCTTTTAGCTTGAGGCGCGGCTGTCACTTGTTTTGCGTTGGCAGTAACGGCAAACATATTCGAGCTCATAAAAATCAATGAGATAGCGAAAAGTGAAGCTAAAAGTTTTTTCATAAGTCATATCCAGGGGGTTTAAATTAATGCTCAGTATGGACTAAATTTGATAGAAGTTCTATGTTTGTTAGGGTATGGTGCCTCATCGATAATAAGAACTATCAGAGATAAGTAATGAAAAAAGCAGGAGTGCCAAGATCCCCCATGTTTCCAAGAGGGGACTCAGATGAGTTTAGGCGGCTAGCGGCGAAATCACTTCCTCTGCAAGAAAGGCTAAAGCAAACATTTTCAGAGATTGCGACGCCTGAAGAGGAGATGATTAATAATCAAGTTGAAAAGGCATTTGATCATTTATCTCTTTATATTGGCGAGCAAGCTTTATCGGATGATATACACAATTTACTTGATGCAAAATATCCTTATAGAGAGGAGGATTATCTGTTTCATTATCCGGAAATTTCAGGACTTTTTAAAAATATTATATTGGCCTTTAATCTGTGTCTCTCTGCACACTTTGTGCTTGGTGGTTCGGATAGCGCTGTTCCGTTAAGGCATATTAAAGAATATCTTAGGTTTAAAGTAAGAGAGGTTTATATGGATGCTTTGAGCTTAAAGTTTCATGAAGTAAGCGATGAAGATGCTCGCCCTGCGTTGCTTTGCAAGTTTGAAAAAAGAAGAACTTCCATCAAAGAAAGTCGTATTATAAGTAATAGCTTAGTTATGGAATTGACAAGTTTAGAGACAAAAATTAGGGCGATAAGCGAAGACCCCTCGTTTCAAGCACGCGCAAAATTAGAGAGTCTATATACGAAAGAGCTTAAGTATTTCAACGATTATAATCCAAGTGCCTTGAGCAATTCTGCTCGGATAATATATGACGCACCTGTTTCTCGTCCTTATTCAATCTAGCTTTACTGATAAAGATCAATGTTCTCCATCTTCTTTTGGTTTATTATTTTGCCATTTTTAAGTGCATTGTATTAACATGTTTAAAATAAAATCGTCTTAATGTTTGATCATGAGATAGTTGAGAATAAGTCCAGCCCCTTAGGCAGCTTGCGTTTGCAAAAAACTTGCGGTATGTTAAGTTTGTTCATGGATTAACACTCTGATATTTAATGATTAATTAAGAGAGAGTTTCTTTAACTAGGAGAGAAGAAAGTGTTACCTTCAGCCGCCGTTGTCGATTTATCCCGTACTCAATTTGCCTTCACCGCCTTATTCCACTTTTTGTTTGTGCCTTTGACGCTGGGTTTATCTTGGTATTTAGTTGCAATGGAAGCAGCTTATGTTAGGTCGGGGAAAGTTGTTTTTAGAGATATGACACAATTTTGGGGCAAGTTATTTGCGATTAACTTTGCTATCGGTGTTGTGACAGGGATCACGATGGAATTTGAGTTTGGTTTGAATTGGGCTTATTTTTCACGTTTTATTGGAGATACTTTTGGTACTGCGCTTGCCATTGAAGGGATTACCGCTTTTATGTTAGAGGCTACCATGATTGGTGTCTTCTTTTTTGCGTGGGGTAAGATTAATAAATGGGCGCACTTTGGTGCGACGATTCTTTTAGCCATTGGTAGTAATCTTTCTATTCTTAATATTATCGTTGCCAACAGTTGGATGCAGCATCCAAACAATACAGTTTTTCATTGGCAAACAATGACAATGCATTTAACGAATCTTTGGGGATTTTATATTGATACGCTTGCCCAGATCAGGGTGGGACATATTTTATTTGCAGGCGTGATGACGGGCACCATGTTTATTTTAGGGATCAGTGCTTTTTATATTTTGAAAAATAAAAATGTAGGCTTTGCAAAACGTTCCATGGCTATCGCTGTTGGCTTTGGTATTATTGGGGTTTTATCTGTTGGCTTTTTTGGGGATCAAAATGGTTTACAGGTTGCTCAAAAAGAACCTGCAAAAATGGCGGCGATTGAAGGCGTTTGGTCTACACCTACACCACCTGCTGCCTGGTCACTGCTTGCATGGCCTGATCAAGCTAAAGAGAAAAACATTTTCGACATTAGCTTCCCATATGTTTTAAGTTTAATTGCGTCACATTCATTAACAGGAACAATTGAGGGTGAGCGTCAAATTATAGCAGGCAATAAATTACGTATTGAAAGTGGATTAATGGCCTATAAGCTCTTACCTAAGATGCGAGAAGGCAAAGCAACGCCGCAAGAAATAGCAACGTATAAAGCGCATAAAAAAGATATTGGTTTTGCGATGCTAGCAAGGCGTTATAACGATAGCATGACTAACGTAACGCCCGCCCAAGTAACAGCTGCGGCGAAAGATTCCATACCTAATGTGTTTGTTACTTTTTATAGCTTTAGAATTATGGTGGCTTGTTGGAGTGTGATGGTCTTCCTTTTATTGTTCGGCCTTTATTATTGTGCAAGAGGGACGATGGAGAAACACAAATGGTGGTTGTGTTGTTTGTTGGTTTGTATTCCTATACCTTATATTGCCTCAGAGTTTGGCTGGGTAACAGCAGAGCTTGGTCGTCAACCTTGGGTGCTTAAACATATTCTTCCAACCTTCTTTGGCGCATCATCGATTGATGTTGCAAGTGTTGCCTTTAGTCTTGGTGGGTTTGCTTTATTCTATCTAATGATCTTCATTGTTGAGCTAGCATTGATGTTTAAGTTTGCAAACATAGGCCCGGCTTCTTTAGGTACAGGTCGATATGATGGTGAAGAGAAAGCGACAACTGAGTCACAGGTCTAGGGAGAGAGAGCAATGATGGGTTTTACTGATTTACAATTTATTTGGTGGGTTCTTATTGGCGCTGTTCTCATTATTTATGCAGCGACAGCGGGGTTTGATTTTGGCGCAACCATGCTTTTGCCTTTTATGAGAAAAGAAAGTGATAGAAGAGTTATTCTCAACGCCTCTGGCCGCACTTGGGATGGTAATCAAACATGGATCGTGTTTGCAGGCGGTGGCCTTTTTGTTATTTGGCCGGCAGTTTACGCGGCAACTTTTTCGGGGCTTTATGCGGCTATTCTTATTATTCTTTGGTCTTTCTTTTTGCGTCCGCCAGGCTTTGATTTTAGGGCCAAAATTGATAGTCATATTTGGCGACGTTTTTGGGATTTAGGTTTGTTTGTGAGTGCCTTTTTCCCTATGTTAATTTTTGGTGTAGCTTTTGGTAATTTATTACAAGGCTTGCCACTTTCATTTTCACCTATTAGCTTACGCTCATTTTATCATGGTAATTTTTGGGGTTTGATTAATTGGATGGGGATTATTGCTGGCGTTGTTGCGATTTTAATGGCACTTATGCATGGTGCGGCAATGCTAAATCGTCGCACGGAAGGTGATTTAAAGCGTAGAATGCAACGTTTGTTTTATATTTTTGGCGTCTTGCTTTTGATTGTTTTCACTGGCGGTGGATTCATGGTGGCTTATGCAGTTAAAGGTTATGTTCTAGTCCATTCACCTGCAAATGCGACACTTCATCCACTTTCAAGTGTTGTCACAAGACAAACCGGCGCTTGGTTTGCAAGTTATGCTCAGTATCCTTGGAAAGCTGCAGCGCCAATCGTTGCTTACATTGGAATAGTTCTTGCAATGATTACTTTGAAGCTTGGAAAAGGTGCTTTTGCTTTTTGGATGAGCGTTGTTGCTATAGCCGGGGTTGTTGCAACTGCGGGTACAGCTTTGTTTCCCTTTATTGTGCCATCAAGTTTCGCCCCCGCTCAGAGTATGACGGTTTGGAATGCAACGTCTGCGCAATATACGCTTAATGCTATGTTATATGTTACGATTCCATTATTAGCGTTCATTCTGTGCTATAAGATTTTTGCTTACTGGGCAGTATGGCGCGGCAAAGGCACTTTGGATTCTAAAGATGTTGCTGCAAATGAACATGAATATTATTAAGAGGTTTTTGCTATGTGGTATATTGTTATTGCTGTGATTGTTTTGATTTGTATTATTGCAGGTACTTGTTCGGGGTTGTCTATGGATAGACATATTGAAGAATCGGAAGCTAAGCGTAATGATTCGTGACTGACTTCAAATGCATGACAGAAGTTTAAAAATAAAAAAAAACAAAAAAGAAAATACAGCTTGGTTGAGGCTGTATTCAAAGCGTTCGAAACTCTGGATTAATCTATCTATTGCTTTAGGGATTGCTAGCGGGGTTTTATTAATCCTGCAAGCAAGTGTATTATCTTATGCAATTGATCGTGTTTATTTGCATGGCTTTGACAGAAGCCAGCTAATTACCCCCGTTTTTATCTTCTTGTTTGCAACCTTGTTAAGAGCTTTTTTAGCATGGGCTCGTGAAGTTGTGGGCTTTAAAGCGGCTTCTTTAGTTAAATTAGAATTACGTAAGCGTTTGATGAAGCATGTGTTAGAGAGCAAACTGTTTGGGCATGACCATGTGGGTACGGGATCTGTGGCATCAACCTTGCTTGAACAAGTCGATGGCTTGCATGATTTCTATGCGCATTATCTTCCTCAAATGAGTTTAGCTGTTTTTATTCCCATTGCTATTTTAGCTTTTGTTTTCCCATTAAATTGGGTTTCGGGTATTATTCTGTTAATTACGGCACCGCTAATTCCTTTTTTTATGGCGCTTGTGGGTATGGGCGCAGAAGCGATTAATCAAAAACATTTCCAAAGTTTAGCGAAACTAAGCTCTCACTTTCTTGATGTGTTGCAAGGCTTAACAACGTTAAAGCTCTATGGTCGAAGTAAACAGCAATCGACAAAAATAAAAACCTATGCGGATGAGTATTCTAAAAAAACGATGGCCGTTTTAAAGGTCGCTTTTTTATCTTCAGCAACACTTGAGATGTTTAGCTCTGTTTCTATCGCATTAATTGCTGTTTATTTGGGGCTAGTTTTATTGGGAGATGTGCATTTTGGTGCGGCAGCTGGCGTGAGTCTTCATCATGCGCTATTTATTTTACTTCTTGCACCAGAATTCTATTTGCCTTTAAGACAGCTTGCCGTGCATTATCATGCGAGAGCTGAAGCTTTGGCTGCAGCAGCTGAGATTAGAAAAATACTCGAGGTTGAAGTCAATAGCCCTTCAGCAAGCATGAGAAAAGACTTTCATTCCACTAAAATCACCATTCAATTAGATAAACTTTGTTTTTCTTATCAAGATAAAGTTCCTGTTTTAGATAATGTTGAATTAGAAATCAAGGCGGGTGAACATCTTGCGATTGTAGGCCCAAGTGGATCAGGTAAAAGCACGTTAATGAATTTATTACTGGGGATTAATAATCCTAGCTCAGGAAATATATTAATTAATAATGTTAATTTACAAATGATTAACTTAGCGAGCTGGTTAGAATCAGTTTCCTGGATTGGTCAAAACACTCGGCTTTTATCCGGAACATTTCGTGAAAATCTGTTGATCGCAAAACCGCATGCAACTGATGCCGAAATACAAAAAGCGATTGATGCAGCCCATCTTAAAGGCCTTGTTGAAAAGCTTCCTGAAGGCTTAGACACCTATATTGGTGAGGATAATTTTGGATTATCAGGAGGGCAAGTCCAGAGAATTGCGCTTGCAAGGGCTTTTTTAAAAGATGCTCCTTTATTGCTTCTTGACGAACCGACAGCAAGCCTTGACCAAACAAGTGAAAAAATCATTATTGATTCACTTAAGGAGCTTTCCAAAGATAGGACAATGATTATTGTAAGTCACAGAGAAGAAACGGTGAATTTTGCTGATAGAGTCTTTAGGGTTGATAATAAAAAAATGCTTCAAGAATCTTGTGAGGCGCTGTATGAATAAGTTGATGCCTTTTGTTAAATTGTTTTTTCAAGAGTGGCGAGGACTTCTTCTTGGGTTTTTTCTGAGCTTTATTTGTCTGCTTGCGGGGGTGGGGCTTTTATCTTTATCTGGGTGGTTGATTTGCGCGGCTGCCTCTGCAGGTATAACGATTGCGACAGGTTTAGCCTTTAATTATTTTATTCCGGCAGCAGGGATTCGCTTTTTAGCTCTAACACGTATTGTGTCACGCTATGGCGAAAGAGTTTTTAATCATTCAGCCACTTTTAATATCTTGCGAGATCTAAGGGTGTGGTGTTATCAAAAAATAGAACCTTTAGCGCCCGCGCATTTTTATAAGTATAGCGGTGGGGATTTATTGCAGCGATTTGTAGGTGATATTGACGCTTTAGATAACTTATATTTACGCGTTTTATCTCCATTGCTTAATGTGTTTTTGCTTAGTTGTGTTGTGCTCATTTTTCTACATTTCTTTGATATTAAAATCGCTTGGCTTGTTTTTCTATTGGTTTTGTTGACTATTTTTCTATCTTTGTTGTTAAGTTTCTCACTGGGTAAAAAGCTCGGTGCTGAATGCGTATCAATGCTTTCTAGGATGCGACTCCAAGTGGTTACCAATATTCAAAATGCTAAAACTTTTTTACTCTTTGGTCAGCTAAAGCATTTCTTAGGTAAATTTAATCAATTGGCGGATGAATATGATCGTGCGCAATTTAAAATGAGTATTATTCAAGGGTTTTCTCTGGGGCTTGTGACGCTGATGTCAGGCGTTACCATTGTGGTTGTTTTGTGGGTGGGTCTTCCTTTGGTTCATCATCATAGGTTAAGCGGCGCTATTTTAGGTTTGATTGTTTTAACCATCATGGGTGTTTTTGAAGTCATTACCCCCTTGCCTAAAGCGTTTCAATATTTGGGTCAAACAGAAAAAGCAGCAAGACGCGTCACTGAAGTAACGAGTTCAAAACCAACCGTCAATTTCCCCGAGAAGTCGCTTCAATCAATTCAATTAACTGATATTGAAATAGATCAGGTGAGCTTTCAGTATCCAGGCCAGTATTTTCAAGCTTTACAAGATATTTCACTCAATGTTTCCTCAGGAAGTCGCATTGCTATAGTTGGAGAAACAGGCGCTGGAAAAACAACATTAATGAGGCTTTTAACAAGATCCTGGGATCCTGATCAAGGCGTCATAAAAATTGGCGGCGTGCCTCTAAATCAATTGACCGAAAATAAATTAAGACAATTAGTGGTCATGGCTTTTCAACGCACACATATTTTTAATGCAACACTTCGTGATAATTTAAGACTTGCGAAAACAGATGCCACAGATAAAGAATTATGGCATGTACTTGAGCTCGTTTTGCTTAAAGAAACAATAGAGCAATATAAAAAGGGTTTGGATACATCGCTAGGAGAATTCGGTGCCAATTTATCTGGAGGTCAAATAAAACGAATAGGTCTTGCTCGCGCAATATTATCAGGTGCACCTATTATTATTTTAGATGAGCCGTCCGAGGGTTTAGACAAGCAAACCTTTTCTACAATATGGTCAGCAATGCAAAAAACGCTTAAAGATCGAACGCTGATCATTATTACACATCAATTACATGAGTTCACAAACTTAAACCATGTTTATAAGCTTAGAAACGGTGTTTTAATTGACTAATTGACCCGGCTTGCTAACATGAAGTGGGCTTTATTGTTGTTGGCGTGTAAGCATGAGTAAAATCATAAACATCATTCTTTTTGTTATCGCTTGGTTGCTGTGCGTGTTTTTATCGGGTGCGGGCGCGGCGATCGCATTGTTCCTTTTGTGTGTTTATTTATTTACGAAAATTGACCGCCCGCACGAATTGAAAATTGTTATTTATGCAGGGCTCGTGGGTGTTTTAATTGATCAAGGTTTGGCGCTTCTCGATGTCTTTCGTTATTACGGCGATACACATCTGATCGCCTTGTGGTCGATTGCTATATGGTTTTGGTTTGCCGCAACCCTTAATAGTGCATTACAATTTTTACAAAAAATCCCCCTTATCTTTTCAGCGATCTTGGGCGCAATTGTTGAACCTTTTTTGTATCTGCTTGTTGAAAGGCTCAATCCGCATTTGATTTATTATCCAAAAGGGCTAAAAGAAACGGCCGTTATTCTATTTGTCGTTTGGTTTTTCTTGTTACCGATTCTTATTACAATTGCGAGGAAGATAAGTAAAAAAGCTACCTCTGCTGATATTAACTAGATAAGCTTCAAAAGGTAAGCCTGAAGAGTGAGCTCACATACCTTCTGTTAGGTGTCGAATGTCAAGACTTGACCTCTAGAATTCTTTTCAGATTCTTGAAGCCGATCTTTAATAAAGCCAGCCAACTGACCTAAAGCCGACTCCTCTAAATTAATCGCTTTTAATTGCTCTTTGGCTTTTTCATAAAGCGAAGTATATTCTTGCTTAGATTTCTCAATACCCATGAGAATTGCAATGCTTTCATTAAAAAGTAGCGGTGCCTGCCTTGGCTTTGATTTAGGTTAATTAGGAGAATTCGGCCAAGGATAGGCGCCATATTTTTGTGAAAAATTTTAATAATCATGATGAAGGTTGCTCAAGGCATAAAACAGAAAATAATCTTATTTATTAATGAATTAGGATATATAAAGCACGCCGGGTCTGGTTTTTTTAACTTTTGTGGCTTTTGGCATATGTTGAGCTATTATTAACCATGATGAAGTAGTTTAAGGAAAATTGTCATGAAATATATCATTCTAAGTATATTATCTTGTAGCCTTCTTTTTTGGGGGGTGCCTGCATTAGCAACCACTATCAACAGCGGATCAAACCTTACCGTAATCGATGGAAGCGAGACCTGGGATTGCCAGGATGTCTATATATCGAGATCTGATTCTTTCTCAGGGCGGAATGAAGGTTCTTTAGCTGGACCGTGTAAAAAAAAGTCGAGCCAGTAAAGGAGCGTCATGCCAGGCAAGACTTATATAAAAAGGAGCGTCATGCCAGGCAAGACTTATATAGGCTAACTGCCTAGATTATTCCCGTTTTTTTTCAATAAGTACTTTTGTAATGTGCTTTTAACTAAAAAAGCTAATTATGTCGATCCTTAATAAAATCAGCCAACTGCCCTAAAACCGACTCTTCTAAATCAATCGCTTTTAATTGTTCTTTAGCTTTTTCATAAAGCGAAATATATTCTTGCTTAGATTTCTCAATACCCATGAGAACAGGGTAAGTTTCTTTATCATTTTTTAAATCAGATTGCGCAGGTTTGCCTAACGCTTCAGTGCTTGCCTCAAGATCAAGCACATCATCTTGAATTTGATAAGCAAGTCCTAATGCTCGAGTAAATTGAGCAAGTGTACCTAAGATTTTTCCATCATTGCATTCAGCTGTATGTGCGCCCATAAGCACGCTTGCTTCAATCAATGCGCCTGTTTTATGAAGATGAATATCTTCAAGTGATTCGATGTTCGTTGTGTCTTCTGGCGTCATGTCGAGTGCTTGGCCTAAAGCCATACCCTTTGCGCCACTTGCTTGTGCAAGGTGCTTAATTAAATGTAATTGCATGGATTTGTCGATACCCATGTCAGTATCTGAAAGTGTTTCAAAAGCAAGACTTTGCAAAGCATCACCCACAAGGATCGCAATGGCTTCATTATAAGCTTTATGGCAGGAAGGTTTTCCATGGCGAAGATCATCATCATCCATAGAAGGTAAGTCATCATGCACAAGTGAATAGTGGTGAATAAGCTCAACAGCTGCAGCGGCATAATCAAGTGTTTCAGGCTTTGCGCCCAAGCTTTCGCCTGTTGCATAAACCAATAAAGGCCTTAATCTTTTCCCGCCATCAAGGACAACATAGCGCATCGCTTTGTGAAGTTCATTGTTATCATTGGGGAGTATTTTTTCAAAGAAAGCTTCCAAGCGTTTTCTTCTTTCTTTGATAAATTGCTCGATGCTCATTCTTCATCCTCGTTAAAATCCGTTAATCCAAGTTGATCATTTTCTTTTTGCAATATTTGCACTTTTTGTTCGATCTTTTTCAGGGTTGTTTGACAGGTCTTTGTGATACTGACACCTTTCTCAAAAAGTTTTAATGATTCTTCTAAACTTAGTTTACCGCTTTCCATCGTTTCAACAAGCTTTTCTAGCTCGGCCATGGATTTTTCTAGGTTTAGGTCATCTTTCTTTGTAGGCATGGTTTTCTCCAGTTAAGTCTTCAGTAGTATACTTTATTTTTGGATCAATAACTTTGCGCCATAAAGGAGGTACGAGCGCAAGCAATAACATGCCGGCATATCCTGTCGGGAGTGTGGGCGCTTCTTTGATGTCTCTTAGCATTTGATAATCTTTTGTTGCGTTAGCATGATGATCTGAGTGACGTTGCAAATGAAAAAGTAATGCATTCGTTAGAAAATGGTTCGCATTCCAGGAATGTTTTGGGGTTACACGTTCATAGCGACCATTGGGTAATTGCTTTCTTTCAAGACCGTAGTGTTCAATGTAATTGGCAACCTCAAGCAATAAAAAAGCCATGATGCTTTGCACAATAAAAAACAAGGCGCCCATGGGGCCAAAGAAAAGGTGAAATAAAACAAGGAATCCAAGTGAAACGGCCGTTGTTTGAAGAATTTGATTGTCTTTGTCCCAAGCTGATTTATCATCGCGCTCAAGCCGTTTTTTTTCAAGCGCCCAAGCGTCAAGCCAGCTTCCAGCAATCGTTCTAGGTAAAAACCGATAAAGCGATTCACCGAATTTTGCAGAAGCTGGATCGCCAGGCGTTGAAACGTTGACGTGGTGCCCTCTTGGGTGCTCAACAAAAAAATGTCCGTAACAAACGCTGCCAAGAAGGATTTTGCTCATCCATTTTTCTTTGGAAGATTTTTTGTGAAGAAGCTCATGCGCGGCAGTAATCCCAATCGCGCCTGTTACGATGCCAATTGAAAGGCTAAAAGCAATCCATTGAGAAGCTGATAAAGCACCTGACCCGGCAATATATCCGCCCCATACCAAGAGCAATAGTTGAATAGGCACATAAATGTGTAGTACCGTTTTAAAAAAGTGATCGCCTTTTAATGATTCCAGCTCATCTTCTTCTGGATTGCTGCGATCTCTTCCTATGGCGATATCAAGCAAAGGAATTGCAATAAAGACAAAAGCGATCGTAAACCAGTTGTTATGTGAAAAATATCCAATAATCGGAAGTAAAGGAATTCCCAATGCAAACAAGAAGCTATAGCGTTTCATTAGATTCATGTTGAGTATTCCCTGCTAATGGCTGGATAAGTAATGGTTATAGTCTATACTGAATCTGCAATGATAAGAAAGTAAAAATAGAAGAAAAAAGAACTTAGTACCTTCTTGATTCTTAAAGTTTTTAGGTTTTTCGTTGGCGAAGCAACTTTAGAGTCGCCAGTATTATCCAGGTCAAACCTTCCATTACCTTTATATATATGTCAGCAGAGTTTGCATATAGATCATTGATGGTGTTTTTGTATTGTTTAGATACAAATAGGGTTGAATTGAGGTTGTTTCGATAAGATTATGAAATAAATGAAAATTGTCGTTGACAGTCAAACTTAAATCCCTATAATGGCACTCCTTGCTTAGGCAAGCCGCTCTTTAACAAGTTAGTAATGAATAGAATTGAGTGTAGCACTTGATTCGGTAGTATCTAGATAGTTCACGTAAGTGGCTGTTTAGACATGCAAAATAACGTCAAGCGATTTGTTGGTTTTAGGACTGACAAAGAACGAGACAGAGATTAAAACTATAAGAGTTTGATCCTGGCTCAGATTGAACGCTGGCGGCACGCTTAACACATGCAAGTCGAGCGGTAACAGAGAGAAGCTTGCTTCTCTGCTGACGAGCGGCGGACGGGTGAGTAATGCATGGGAATCTGTCATAAGGTGGGGGACAACCCGGGGAAACTCGGGCTAATACCGCATAATGTCTACGGACTAAAGCCTGGGATCTTCGGACCAGGTGCCTAATGGTGAGCCCATGTTGGATTAGCTTGTTGGTGGGGTAAAGGCCTACCAAGGCGACGATCCATAGCTGGTTTGAGAGGATGATCAGCCACACTGGGACTGAGACACGGCCCAGACTCCTACGGGAGGCAGCAGTGGGGAATATTGGACAATGGGGGAAACCCTGATCCAGCGATGCCGCGTGTGTGAAGAAGGCCTTAGGGTTGTAAAGCACTTTCAGTGAGGAGGAAGGTAAGTTAGTTAATAGCTGATTTATTTGACGTTACTCACAGAAGAAGCACCGGCTAACTCCGTGCCAGCAGCCGCGGTAATACGGAGGGTGCAAGCGTTAATCGGAATTACTGGGCGTAAAGCGCGCGTAGGCGGATATATAAGTTGGATGTGAAAGCCCTGGGCTCAACCTGGGAACTGCATTCAAAACTGTATATCTAGAGTATGGTAGAGGTGAGTGGAATTTCCGGTGTAGCGGTGAAATGCGTAGAGATCGGAAGGAACATCAGTGGCGAAGGCGACTCACTGGGCCAATACTGACGCTGAGGTGCGAAGGCGTGGGTAGCAAACAGGATTAGAGACCCTGGTAGTCCACGCGGTAAACGATGAGAACTAGCTGTTGGGGCTTAGAGCCTTGGTGGCGCAGCTAACGCGTTAAGTTCTCCGCCTGGGGAGTACGGTCGCAAGACTAAAACTCAAAGGAATTGACGGGGGCCCGCACAAGCGGTGGAGCATGTGGTTTAATTCGATGCAACGCGAAGAACCTTACCTACCCTTGACATCCTTCTAATGACTTGTAATGAGTCAGTGCCTTCGGGCAGGAAGTGACAGGTGCTGCATGGCTGTCGTCAGCTCGTGTTGTGAGATGTTGGGTTAAGTCCCGTAACGAGCGCAACCCCTATTCTTAGTTGCCAGCACGTAATGGTGGGAACTCTAAGAAGACTGCCGTTGATAAAGCGGAGGAAGGTGGGGACGACGTCAAGTCATCATGGCCCTTATGGGTAGGGCAACACACGTGCTACAATGGTCGGTACAGAGGGATGCGAAACCGCGAGGTGAAGCGAAACTCAGAAAGCCGATCGTAGTCCGGATTGGAGTCTGCAACTCGACTCCATGAAGTTGGAATCGCTAGTAATCGCGAATCAGAATGTCGCGGTGAATACGTTCCCGGGCCTTGTACACACCGCCCGTCATACCATGGGAGTGGGTTGTACCAGAAGTAACTAGGCTAACCTTCGGGAGGCCGGTTACCACGGTATGATTCATGACTGGGGTAAAGTCGTAACAAGGTAACCGTAGGGGAACCTGCGGTTGGATCACCTCCTTACATAATGTAAAGAAGATGAGCCGTTAAAAGCTCTGATTCAACAAGTAAGAAAATATCCGAATCATTTGTTGCACTCTATTCTATTCATTACGCTTGATTAAAGGCAAAATGCTCTTTAACAATTTAGATAGTAGACACTGTAAAAACTAAGAGTTCAGTTTTTAATTGTTTGATACCTTCGGGTTAAAAATAATTAATCACGCTCAGAGTTTTAGTATTCTAGAACATGCTTTTAGGAGTATGTTCAAAATAATTAGGTATATGTACAATGACTTGGGAATATATGATCAAGTGAATAAGCGCATGTAGTGGATGCCTAGGCAGTAGAAGGCGATGAAGGACGTGGAAGGCTGCGATAAGCCTCGGAGAGCTGTCAAACAAGCTTTGATCCGAGGATTTCCGAATGGGGAAACCCAACCAGTTTACTGGTTATCTTTAACTGAATACATAGGTTAAAGAAGCGAACCCGGGGAAGTGAAACATCTCAGTACCCGGAGGAAAAGAAATCAATTGAGATTCCGAAAGTAGCGGCGAGCGAAATCGGAACAGCCCAGATGCATAATTGATTAACAAGATAGGAGAACAGGTTGGGAAGCCTGACCATAGAGAGTGAAAGTCTCGTATTTGAAGTTTTGTTAATTGAGGTATCAAAGAGTAGGTCGGGACACGTGTTATCTTGACTGAACATGGGGGGACCATCCTCCAAGGCTAAATACTCTCTACTGACCGATAGTGAACCAGTACCGTGAGGGAAAGGCGAAAAGAACCCCGTAGAGGGGAGTGAAATAGCACCTGAAACTGCATGCGTACAAGCAGTGGGAGCACCTTCGTGGTGTGACTGCGTACCTTTTGTATAATGGGTCAGCGAGTTATTTTGTGTAGCAAGGTTAATCAATAGAGGAGCCGTAGGGAAACCGAGTCTGAATAGGGCGATTAGTTGCATGGAATAGACCCGAAACCAAGCGATCTAGCCATGACCAGGGTGAAGATTCGGTAACACGAATTGGAGGCCCGAACCCACTTATGTTGAAAAATGAGGGGATGAGTTGTGGCTAGGAGTGAAAGGCTAATCAAGCTTGGTGATAGCTGGTTCTCCGCGAAAGCTATTTAGGTAGCGCCTCGTGAGTGACCACTGGGGGTAGAGCACTGTTTCGATTTTGGGGGCTGTCATGGCTTACCAAGTCGAGGCAAACTACGAATACCGGTGAGTTGAATCACGGGAGACACACGGCGGGTGATAAGGTCCGTCGTGGAAAGGGAAACAGCCCAGACCGTCTGCTAAGGTCCCAAAATAATGGTTAAGTGGAAAACGTTGTGGGAAGGCTTAGACAGCTAGGAGGTTGGCTTAGAAGCAGCCATCTTTGAAAGAAAGCGTAATAGCTCACTAGTCGAGTCGGCCCGCGCGGAAGATTTACCGGGGCTAAAACCATTTACCGAAGCAACGGGTGTATGATTTTAATCATACGCGGTAGCGGAGCATTCTGTAGGTTGATGAAGGTGACTTGAGAAGGTTGCTGGAGATATCAGAAGAGCGAATGCTGACATGAGTAACGATAATGCGGGTGAGAGCCCTGCACGCCGAAAGTCCAAGGTTTCCTGCGCAACGTACATCGGCGCAGGGTGAGTCGGCCCCTAAGGCGAGGCAGAAATGCGTAGTCGATGGGAAACCGGTTAAAATTCCGGTACTGACTCTACTTTCGAAGGGGGGACGGAGAAGGCTATATTAGCCAGCGGTTGGAATAGCTGGTTTAAGCACGTAGGTAGTGAGCTTAGGAAAATCCGGGTTCACATTATATCGAGATGCGATGACGATTGACCACTTGTGGTCGAGAAGTAATAGATGCCATGCTTCCAGGAAAAGCCTCTAAGGTAAAGGGTAGAGTTAACCGTACTGTAAACCAACACAGGTGGACAGGTAGAGAATACTAAGGCGCTTGAGAAAACTCGGGTGAAGGAACTAGGCAAAATGACACCGTAACTTCGGGAGAAGGTGTGCCCGTATTAGGTGAAGGTCCTTGCGACTGGAGCTGAAGCGGGTTGAAGAGACCAGATGGCTGCGACTGTTTATTAAAAACACAGCACTCTGCGAAATCGTAAGATGAAGTATAGGGTGTGACGCCTGCCCGGTGCCGGAAGGTTAAGTGAGGAGGTTAGTCTTCGGACGAAGCTTTTGATCGAAGCCCCGGTAAACGGCGGCCGTAACTATAACGGTCCTAAGGTAGCGAAATTCCTTGTCGGGTAAGTTCCGACCTGCACGAATGGCGTAACGATGGCCATACTGTCTCCACCCGAGACTCAGTGAAATTGAATTTGCTGTGAAGATGCAGTGTACCCGCGGCTAGACGGAAAGACCCCGTGAACCTTTACTACAGCTTTGCACTGGATTTTGATGGTATCTGTGTAGGATAGGTGGGAGGCAATGAAGCATGAACGCTAGTTCATGTGGAGTCGACCTTGAAATACCACCCTGATACGATCGGAATTCTAACCTACTCCCTGAAACGGGGAGAGGGACAGTGTATGGTGGGTAGTTTGACTGGGGCGGTCTCCTCCTAAAGAGTAACGGAGGAGCGCGAAGGTACCCTCAGTGCGGTTGGAAATCGCGCGTAGAGTGTAAAAGTAAAAGGGTGCTTGACTGCGAGACGGACAAGTCGAGCAGGTACGAAAGTAGGCTTTAGTGATCCGGTGGTTCTGTATGGAAGGGCCATCGCTCAACGGATAAAAGGTACTCCGGGGATAACAGGCTGATACTACCCAAGAGTTCATATCGACGGTAGTGTTTGGCACCTCGATGTCGGCTCATCACATCCTGGGGCTGAAGCAGGTCCCAAGGGTATGGCTGTTCGCCATTTAAAGTGGTACGCGAGCTGGGTTTAGAACGTCGTGAGACAGTTCGGTCCCTATCTGCCGTGGGCGTT
>Ga0233431_1003603_pt1 | contig 18184 bp, 14 predicted proteins | sample SI_118_April2016_FD_179867 | JGI IMG/M metagenome (GOLD analysis project Ga0233431, IMG submission 179867) | Seawater microbial communities from Saanich Inlet, British Columbia, Canada - SI_118_April2016_200_MG | ecosystem: Environmental > Aquatic > Marine > Inlet | place: Canada: British... | reverse complement strand
AACGTACTCCAAGAATTGACGCAAACCTGCCACTTTGGTATTGCACTAAACGAGGGACTTGGATGAGGGAATAAGTGGTAAACTTATTTCCGGAATAGGTGGCAGTTTTCGCCGGAATACGCACTTTGATTCATGCAGTGCAAGAATCTTCAGTTTGAAAAACTGTAGATCTCTGAAACCATAGGCCTGTTTTTGAAGGGTTTTGTTTTTCTTCTTTCCTACCAAAAATGCGAGATTTAAGTGTCCCTGAACACAAAACCCCGATTCCATTGGGTGCACCCAGGCCCTTTAAAATGTTTTTAAATGATCTTCTCTTAAAGTTAAAAGGGGTAAGAGAGAGAGAGAGAGAGAGAGAGAGAGAGAGAGAGCAAGATTTGCGCCATTTTCATAATTTGGCGAGAGCTTTAAGGTTGGAAAATCAGGCATTTTCAATCCTCTATGATGACAGGCAGGTTTTGACCAAATGATATGGAAAACAACACATAAACCAAAAATCCGTCAAAGATTCCATTCTGGGATAGTTTCTTTCTTCAACCGATTATTTACAGTAACCTCCGATTTTGTATTCTTGAATGCAGACCGCATTATTGCTTTGTCAAATTTTCCATCCAATACCGTCTATTCTGTATCATTGATTCCGTTGTAAGATCAAGACTCAATCATTTTCCCATAATAGCCGAAATATATGACAGGCACGATAGTGTGACCGGTTGAACATATCACATAATCGAAAATTACAATCTGTCAGTCAGGATACTTTGAAATTGAGACTGAGTGAGACGCTCACATTTTCATGCCGGCGGGGAAAATCAATTACTGTCCCCTTCGACAAGCCTACTGACAATGTTATAGAAGCCCGTTACTTGCTTCTGAAAAAACGCTTTGAGAATGAATATAAATGGACACCGACCCCGGAAATAGAAGCTGTCATTGTCAATACTGTTTTTGAAAGTGCCTGATACTGGAAATCGCCGGCCAAAAGGAAAATCCAACTAATGAACAATGATACCATTGATAACCATCAAACTGATACAGCCCTGGAATTAACCACCCAAATCCCTCCCAGGTTAGCCAAACGGGTGGAGGCCTACGCAAAGGAGACCGGTAATACGCTCACCGGAACGGTGATTGAGGCACTGGATATTTTCCTGAGGCAAAGTAAATACAGAGACGATTGACCCCTTATCGGAAACCGTAATATTACCCTCTGCATCCCCCATTGTGATGAATCGATCTTGCAACCAAACATATCCCCTCTTTTTATGCCTGAACCGATATTCCAGTTGATACGTTGTGCCGACAGTACCGGACATAGATTCGGAAATGACGCGATTGACTTCAGGCAGATCATCCCGATGAATCAAATTCAGAACGCCGTCATTGGGTAATGCCTTCATTTCTTCAGGCGTATAACCTGAAATCCGGGTAAAGACCGGGCTTAGATAATCATAGGTATTGGCTTTCAGATTGCGTTTATAAGATGCATCTATCGAATTCTCCAACACTTCTCGCAAACTATCATCCTTTGCCTCATGCAAGGTCTGGTTACGAATAGACTCAGCTCTCTCTAAGTCCCGAACCCGCTGCTCCAATTGATGGTAGGTAGGCTTTTCAGGCATAATAAATCCCCGTATTCATTTGACCCTTAAAAGTTGCGAGTAGACCAAGGGAACCTCACCCCCAGGCTCTCCCAAAACCGGACCTGAACCTCTCAGATCATCCGGCTCCCATCGACCACCAGCCGCAGGCCGTTCACCAAAACGCCAATGGGCATATATGCATGGTTGGCGGCGAAAAATATGGCCCTTCCTCAGCCCGTCATCCTTTTATTAGGATTATTCTTTCATCTCTAAACTTTTCAATTTCAGGATTTAAAGATCTGTTTTTTCTCGTTTTTAAAGTAGCCTCATGAAACATCCGGAACCTCTTTTGGCGAAATATTTAAAGCTTTATATCTCCGAAAGAGGCCCGGATGTTGAAGATGCCCCCGTAGCCGGTGGAGGGTCTCGCCAGAGGTTGTGCCGGCCTCGGAAACAGTCTTTTTGCTCATCGATGAAAATCTATCAGTATGTGCGAACCCCCTGCCTATGACGGAGTTCTCAAACTAAGATTCTGTTTTTATTGACAGCACATGTTCTGCCTCTTCTAAAGTGGTTGCCTGAACAATCCTAATATCTGTTTGTTTAAGAGATGCTTTGTGGCGAAAAAAAGAATGATGATGTCCGCCTACGTATACTATTGTTTTTAAACCATAGGCATACAACAAATCTTCAAGGTCCTGTAGTTGCTTATTGGGAAAAATCTTATATTTGTAAAGGATGATGATGCAGGAAAAACCGAGGGGCAGATTGGCTGCTGCCTGCTCAATATCAGAAACAAACGACTCTCTATTTAAGCTTTGAAACCCGTTTAAGCGGATAACCAAAAGATTTTTATTGTGGTCTGTTTCTATTTCGTGCATTTATTTTTCCTATAGATGAAGCATATTACAAATTTCATGCCACATAGAAAAGTTGAATAAATAATGTATATTTAAATACTTATAAGTTCGCGACTTGAATGTCAAACCCAAAAAGGCACTATACCTACCAAAATGAATGTCCCAAAAATACCGTAATATTTACACACACCGTTGTCAGACTTTCTGATTTGAAACATCATAAAGAAATAAATAATTCTGCGTTGTTGAGCCCTTTTCACCCTCAAGTAAAAAGTGGTTTATGACGATGTTTAATGACAAATAAAGAGCTTTAACGCCGATGCTACGAAAGATGATGAAATGTTGAATGACCTGAAGGACCAGAATCGTAATTCCCGTATTCTGGTTGTGGACGATGTGAAACAGAACAGGGAACTTCTTGAGGCACATTTGATAAGTGAAGGGTATCAGGTGGTGCTGGCCAAAAACGGCCATGATGCGCTGGAGATGGTTAAGACAAATGCGCCGGACCTGATTCTTCTTGACATCCAGATGCCCGACATAAACGGATACCAGGTTTGTGAGAAGGTCAAGGCGAGGGAGAACACCCGGTTGATCCCGATCGTTATGATTACGGCATTAAGGGAGATGGAGGACAAAATCAGGGCCATCGAGGCGGGGGCCGATGACTTCATATCGAAGCCTTTCAATAAGCTTGAGGTGCTCGCCCGGATCCGTTCTCTGCTCAAGGTAAAATATCTCAACGAACAGCTCGATACGGCAGAAAACGTAATCTTCGCCCTTGCCCGGGCCATTGAGGCCAAAGACAAATATACAGAGGGCCATATCGAACGTGTTTCCCGGTATGCAATGGCGCTTGCCGGAATACTCGAGCTTTCCGACACCGATCGGGAAGCCATCCGCAAGGGAGGACCCCTCCACGATATCGGAAAGATCACCCTGGATGAATCTTTGATCAACAAACCCGGCAAACTGACGCTCGAAGAGTATGAAACGGTCAAGGAGCATCCGCTCGTCGGTTACAAGATTTGCCATTCTCTCAAGTCGGTGCGTTACGCCCTGCCGGTTATCCGCTGGCACCACGAAAAACTCGACGGAAGCGGTTACCCGGATGGTCTCAAGGGAGATGAAGTTCCCATTGCAGCGCGTATCATGGCCATCGTAGACGTCTATGACGCGCTGACAACCAAACGTTCCTACAAGGAGGCGTATCCCCCCGGAAAGGCCTTCGACATCCTGGATGCAGAGGTTGCAAAGGGGTGGTGGGATGGAGAGCTTGTGGAGAAGTTCAAGAAGTTCATACTAAAGGAGGCGTGATAGGATTGATGCATGTAGGATTTTCCACCATGGGGTTGGGGGTTTTCGGCATACTGGCCGGGGTTTCGTTTTACGGACCCGGGCTGCCCAATGAATTTATTCCAAAACTGTTTCTGATCGGATGTTGCATCCTGCTTATCGGTTTTGGGGCGAGCCACAGCCAGCTTACGTTTCTGCACCGTAGGATTAAAAAGGCCGAAGAAGCGGCAAAGCAGGCGCTGCTTGAACGAAACGGGGCACTGGAATCCGTGAACCGGAACCTTGATCAGGCAAACCGCACCAAATCGACGTTTCTTGCCAATATGTCGCATGAGCTGCGCACACCGCTAAACTCCATCATTGGATTCGGTGAAGTTCTTGAAGACCAGGCATTCGGGCCGCTTAACCCAAAGCAGGTGCAGTATTTGGGCAATATCCGGAGCAGCGGCAAACACCTTTTGAACATGATCAACGACATCCTCGATCTCTCAAAGATCGAGGCCGGCAAACTGGAATTGCGGATGGAGCTGTTTCCCCTCGAAACAACCATCGACGGCATCACCAGCATCGTTAAAGTCCTTGCCGGCAAAAAGTCCATTGCCCTGGATTACAAAATCGACCCCGCACTGGAAGAGATCGAAGCCGACCCCAAGCACTTCAAGCAGATACTTTACAATCTGCTTTCAAATGCGGTCAAATTCACCCCGGAAGGGGGCCAGGTGCACCTGGAGGGCACACTGGAGAAAGCCGACGATCCCGCCAGACAGCGGGTGCAGATCTCAGTTTCCGACACAGGCATCGGCATTGCACCTGAAGACTATGACAAAATATTTTCCGAATTCCAGCAGATCGATAACAGCTATTCCCGGCAGCAAGAGGGAACGGGCCTCGGATTGGCCCTGAGCAAGAAGCTTGCTGAACTGCACGGAGGGGAAATCTGGTTCGCCAGCGAGAAAGGAGAGGGGACCACTTTTTCCCTCAGCCTCCCGCTGGCGCACCTCAAGGAGCATGCCGCGGAGGACCTCCCGGAGAATATAACCGGTAATGAGGACGGAACAAAGGAGGCGTCTGCAGGGGAATTGATCCTGGTAATCGAGGATGAGCCGCGTTCCGCAGAGCTGATATCGATTTATCTTTCCCAGGCCGGTTATCGCGTGACCCATGCCGCGGATGGAGAGGCGGGTCTGCGTCTTGCCGGCGAACTGAAGCCGAGCGCGATTACGCTGGATATCATGCTTCCCAAAAAGGACGGGTGGCAGGTCCTAAACGCCCTGAAGGAAAATCCCGAAACCCGGGATATCCCCGTGATTGTCTGTTCGATGGTCGATGAGAAGATCATGGCCCATGACCTGGGGGCCGTTAATTATGTCTTAAAACCTCTGGACCGAAAGGAGCTGATCGTCAAGCTGGAAGCGTTGAAATCATCCGGAAAACTGCGAAACACCGCATCCCGGATTCTGGTCATCGACGACCATACCAAGACCCTGGATCTGATTTACGCGTTCCTGGAGCTCAATGGGTATGACGTTGAAGGGACCACCTCCGGCGCAGAAGGTTTGGAGTTGATGAAAACAAACGGCTATGACGCCGTTGTCCTGGATCTGATGATGCCCGGGATGAGCGGGTTTGAGGTCATCGATGAGATGAAGCGCCACCCCTGGGGACAAGTGCCTGTGATCGTCTACACGGCAAAGGACATCAGCGGTGAAGATCAGGCGCGTCTGGGCCAACACATTTCAGGGCTGGTTTCCAAGGGCGAATCAAGCCGCGATCTTCTTGAAGCCCTTCACAGGCTTCCTTGTTGTCAGCAAAGAAAGGAGACAGTCAATGGATAGTGCTAAAATTTTAGTGGTGGAGGACAGTCCCCTCAATATGGAGCTGGTGACGGATATTCTGGAGATTAACGGTTACACGGTACTGCAAGCAACCGATGCCCAGGCCGGGATCGAACTGGCCCTTCGGATCCATCCCGATTTGATCCTGATGGATGTTCAACTCCCCGGGATGGACGGGTTGACCGCCACCAGGCTTCTGAAAGAAGACACCCGGACAAGCTCGATACCCGTTGTCGCCCTGACGGCCCAGGCAATGGTCGGTGACCAGGAAAAAGCCGAGGCAGCCGGCTGCAACGGCTACATGGTAAAGCCCATCGATACGCGTCAATTCCCAAAGACGGTCGCTTCGTACTTGACTTGAAGGACGCTATATTTTCTTAACCGCAGAAACGCATTGTCCTTATTCACTGCCGTATGATTCTGCCGGCTGTTGTTTCCGATGATATCATTTGTGGAAATAAGGGACGAAAAGACAAGATTACGACACTTAACATTCTGGAATTCTGTATTTTGCAGGGTTTTTTTATAGCTGTCCCACCTCTATCCTGTTTCTGCCTTCCTGTTTGGCCTTGTACAGGTATTCGTCGGCCTGCTTGACCATCGCTTCAAACGAAATTTTATCCTCGGGAGTACCGGCGCAAAAACCGGTAATACCAAAGCTGGCTGTGACAGAAATCTTATTCTCATCTATTTTGATTCTCTTTTGTGATATGGCATTTAGAAGTCTTTCTGCCAAAATATACGCCCCTTTAATATCTGTCTCCGGAACCACAATGACAAATTCCTCCCCACCGTACCGGACCATCCAATCGACATTTCTGATCGATTTTTCGATGCATTTAGCCACCTGTTTCAACACCAGGTCCCCTACGTGATGCCCGTAGGTGTCATTGACTTTTTTGAAATAATCAATGTCACAGATGAGCATCGAAAGCGGATGTTTGTATCTTCTTGCTCTTTTGATTTCAAGTGGAAGGTTTTGGGTAAGGTATCGACGATTGTAAACTTCTGTGAGCGGATCGGTTATGGATAGAATTTCTATTTCTTCATTGGCTTTTTTAAGGGATTGTTCCAATTCCAGAATGCGTATGCCGGTTTTGATACGTGCAATCAGTTCTGCATTGTTTATGGGCTTGGTCAAATAATCATCTGCCCCGGCCTCCAGTCCTGAGACAAGATCATCTTTAGAATCCTTAACCGTTAGGATAATAATAAAAACATAATCGTTTGTGATATCTCTTCTGATAGCCTTGCATAGTTCAAGGCCATCCATTTCAGGCATCATCCAGTCTGTCAAAAGGATGGGAAAATGTTTCTTTTTTAATAACTCCATTGCCTTACGGCCATTTTCAACAGACACAACTTCATATCCCGCCTTTTGGAGATAGTTTTCAAGTATCTTTCGTGAAACAGGATTATCTTCGGCTAGAAGTATCGGGAAATGGTTATTCATTTTCTGTCCCTGGTGCATTTTTATCGCGTCAAACTATGGGCAAATTTTTCAAAAAAGGATTTGTTGTACTTTCCTTCCATGACATCCTTTTTAATGAGCTGGAGCGCCTCATAGGGCTCCATGGCACTCCGGTATGGCCTGTCGTCATTTGTTAAGGCTTCATAACAGTCGATGATCCCTAATATCTGGGAAACTTCGGCTATATTGCTTTTACCGTTTGGATAGCCGCTTTTGTCCAATTTTTCATGGTGTTCTAATGCGCCCACTTTTATTTCTTTACACTGGAAATTACAGGATTTGAGTATATTGTAACCAATGATGCTGTGACTCTGCATCTCTGTGAACTCTTCTTTTGTCAGTCGTCTTGCAGCGGTAAGAATTTCAGGATTGATTTTTGTTTTCCCAACATCATGCAGCAATGCCGCCAACCCCAGGTTTTTTAAATCGGATTTGGAAGAACCTAAATAAATCCCGAAGCTTAAAGAAAAGGCCATAATATTTATCGAATGCATAATTGTTGAGTAATCTTTTGTCGAGACCGCCAGTAAATTATTTATCACATCAGATTCCGTCGAATATTCCGCTAAGATATCCATGGTTTGGGATACCCCTTCAAGGCTCCCGCTGCGGGGCTCTGTAAGGGTTTCATCCATAATGGTTACCAGGGTTTCTTTTACCTTCTCCGGGCTTCCTGTCTTGATATCTGTTTCTAATTTGCGATTAAAGGCCTTCTGCGCTTCCTTGATACCGTTTATCTTGTCGTCTTTTTTAAGAAATAAATCTTCAGGATGTTTGCTGTCACTTAACCGCATCTCACCAAGAATTGTTCCTGCCGGCTTGTATAAGACAAATTTCTCTCCATCAATTTTAGTGAAAAGAGGGACGGCTCTATAAAAATGATACTGTGATTTTCTCGCTTTTATGTAGTCGGGTGACATAGGTAGTTCGTATTTCCAATTATCCTATAAGTTTTTGTAAAGGGCAAAATAATGTTAGCCATCTTTCTTTAAGCGACACGGCCAGAAAATATGTCACCTATATTAAGATGTGTTCCGTAAATCATATTTCAGGGGTATTGCAAACTCTATTCCAGATATCATATATCATAAAATTTAGGGGCACCGGTTTGGGCCTCTATTTCTAATTTCTGAAATGCATCATCGGCTGCTTTTATAAGCAATTTCAAATCAGCCGGTTTTTCAAAATAATCCTTGAATCCAGCGTCTATACATTCTGAGATTTCATAGAGTGAGAAATACCCGGTGACGGCATAGATGATCGCATCCGGTTTCTCTTTCTGAATATACCTGCAAAGATCTACGCCATTCATTCCCGGCAGGTTAAGGTCCAAAAACATAACATTGATATTTTCGTGCTTTATTATTTCTAAAGCCTGCTCAGCATTCTCCGCCAATATTACATTGTAACCGCCTCGGTTAAAAACTTTTCCCATCGCATTCCGAATGGCGGCATCATCGTCAACAAATAATATCTTTCTTCTGTTCATAGACTAAATTCTCCATGACCTTTCGATTATCCCGGAAAATGCAATCAAACTGTTCACATGCTGCAGGCTTTCAAATGGCATTGTTGAATTCTACGGATGCTGCGCTCAGGATAACAATTTTTGATCGAACCCTTGGCGGTTATCTAAAACCTCCCGAATCGTCCTGGCAATCTCTGCCATTTCGATCGGTTTCATGACATAGGCGCGGATCCCCATGGCCATTGCCTTCTGTTCATCAATCTGTTCACTGAATCCGGTACACAGGATAATGGGGATATCAGAACGTATGCCCATTATTTCTTTAGCCAAGTCTTTACCGGTCATATGGGGCATGGTCATGTCTGTAATCACAAGATCAAATCCGTGAGGATTATTTCGAAAGGCTTCAAGCGCTTCGATGCTGCTCGTTCTGGCGCTTACTTTATAACCCAGTTTCTCGAGCATCAACTGCATTACATTCGCAACGGTTCTTTCATCGTCAACGAAAAGGATTCTTTCTGTTTTTCTTGTAGGGTGAACCGGCTGCGCGGCAACTCGGGGAATGTCCTCCTCATACCTTGGAAACAATACTTGAAATGTCGTACCTTTCCCCAACCCACTTTCAACCGTGATGTCACCCCCGTGGCTCTTGACGATACCATGGGCGATCGATAGCCCCATGCCTGTCCCTTCATTAACCTCTTTTGTGCTGTAATAGGGATCGAAGATCCTATTAATGGCTCCGGGGGCTATGCCGTGGCCGGTGTCCTTTACCGTCAGTCTTATAAAAGAGCCGGGGATCAACCCGTCAAATTGAATAACCGCTTCGGAATTAAGGTCTAATTCGTCCAGTTCAATCTCAAGCACCCCTCCTTTTTCACGCATGGCATGAGACGCATTGGTGCAAAGATTAAATATAACCTGATGAATCTGGGTAGGGTCGGCAAAGACAGTATCTGATTCGACTTCCAATTTTTGATGAATATCAATGGTGGTGGGTATGGATGATCTAAGCAGTTTGATCGCTTCCTTGATAACAAACCCCATCCGTATAACTATTTTTTCAGACTCCTTCTGACGGGCGAAGGCAATAATCTGTTTGACCGCATCTCTTGCGCGCTCACCGGACCGAAATATTGCTTTCATATTTTCTTGCAGGGGACTGTCGGAAGCAAGATCCATCATGACCATTTCTGAATGGGCCATGATGGGGGAAAGAATATTGTTTAAATTATGGGCGATGCCGCCGGCAAACGTACCGATCGAATCCATTTTGTGGGCCTGTTGGAGTTGGAATTCCAGACGCTTTCGTTCGCTGATATCATTCATTATGGCGATGATGGATGTACTTTCAGTGTTTTTAACCGGCAACAGGTTAACTGAAACCTGTTTTCCGTTTAGTGTCACCGGCGAATCTTCGGGGGTTTTCTGCGGCCCCATATCCACCTGATTAATTAGATTTTCAATCCTTTGACGATGAGAATCATCAAAAAGCTCAGAAAACTTTGACGCCAACAGGTGCGTTTCTGGAGTTCCACTCAGCAACGTAACCGCAAGATTCGCAAAAATTATTTTTCCTTCAAAGTTAAGCTCCAGGATCCCTTCGGCCATGTTATCTAATATGACTTCCGAATGCCTTTTGGAAGAAAGCAACTCCTTTGTAATCTCCCGCGCATAAACATTTTCAATACCGATTACTTTTTCTGAAAGATCATTTAAAGTTTTTTTATCCAACTGTTCCAACACACCCAGGACATGTTCCGACATCTTGTCAAACGGCCCTTTCGCAATGCAGGCATCTGCATCGATTTCAGTGATATTGATTTTTTCTTCAGCAGCTATTGCTGAAATGATGACGATATAAACATCATTGAATTTTGGGTTGCTCCGAATAATCCGGCAGAGCTTATCGCCACTGATATTGGGCATGACAAGGTCAACAAAAATAACATCGGGAATAAAGGTTTTTAGAACATCGAGAGCGGAAAGACCATCTTTAGCCGATATAACTTGATGCCCTTGCCTTTTCAGCAGGTCGCTCATTAATTTCAATAGGACGGGCTGATTATCAATCACCAGGATTTTTTTCATAACTTCGCATTCTCCATTGTAGATTCCATCTTCCTTAATTTCACATGATTGACGTGTTCATATGGGCCAAAACACCGCCCGATACCCCGGCATCGCGGATTTGACCTGCGGTTTTTTTTTGGCAATTCATTTTTATGCCCTCTGCTTAAATTCTCTGCCGGATTCCGTGTTCATATTTACATGGTCCCTCCTTTTCGCCACCGCTCCAGTTTCTTGAAAGCGTGTTCGGCTGCCTCCAACAGATCTCTCAGGCCTGCGGGCTTGATAAACAAATCCTCAAACCCCGCTTTACGGCAGTCATGCAGTTCATAGAGCGATCCATAACCGGTCACCGCATGGCAAATAGCCATGGGACGGTCCCTGCAAATTTGTCGGCAAAGATCGACCCCACTCATACCGGGCAAATTCAAGTCCAGAAACATCACCCAGTATTGTTCCTTTTCAAGAATTTCAAGCGCCTCCTCCGCGCTTTTCGCTGTTTGGACCCCATATCCCTTCATTGAAAAAAATCCTGAATACATGTCCAGGATCTGCTTTTCATCATCTACCACCAATATCTTTTTCCCATCCATCATGATTTCGTTCACCTTTCTTCAGGCCGGGAGGCGGCTTCAATATCGATAATTTTACTTTTTCCCAAATAGGGTTTTGATTGGTACCGAGTGATGTTCATGATTTTTCTCGTCAGTTTGCCGAGCCGTTCAATGCCTCCCCTGATGTTTTTCAGCATTTCCAAATTTGGATCGTTGTCACCCAGGTTCATCAATAACAGTTCCGAAAAAGCGGACACGCTTTGTAGGGGTTGGTTCAACTCGTGACAGACAGCGCCGGCCATTTCCAGCACCCCCTGAAGTTTATCCCGTTCCCGCAGTTCATCCTGCAGTTTAATCACCCGGCTTCCCACACTGATTCTGGCACGCAGTTCATGGTTGTCATAAGGCTTGGTGATGTAGTCGTCAGCACCCGCCTCAAGTCCCAGGACAATGTCTTCCCGGTTACCTCTGGATGTCAGAAGGATCAGATACAAGGGGTCGTTTCTTTTCTGCGTACGGAGTTTTCGGCACACGGCAGCGCCATCCAATACCGGCATCTCCCAGTCCAACAAGGCCAACTGGGGGGTATCCTCCTGCTGTAATGCGGCATAGGCTTCTGCACCATCGCAGGTGACGATCACTTCATAACCCCACTTTCCCAGGATCGCCTGAAGCATGGTGCGGGATGTTAAATCATCCTCTGCAATCAATATTTTCATTGAGACGCTCCTTCAATGCGAAATAAACGGAACATTTGCGATGTGATATCATCCTCAATAATCAAAATCCAAATTTTCCCATCAAACATCACAAGCTCCGGTAGTTAATAATATTCATCCCTGTCTTTCCGATTGTTTTCTTACAGTTTTCCCACCTCGATCCTGTTTCTTCCTCTCCTTTTGGACTGGTAAAGCAGTTTGTCGGCAAGACTGATCATCTTTTCAAACGAGATTTTTTCATCCGGCGTATTCGCGTCAAAAGCGCTTATTCCAAAACTGGCCGTGATACGGATTTCCTGCTCCTTCACCCTTATACCCGTTTGGGCGACCTTATTGCGTAATCTTTCAGCAACAACACGGGCACCTTCACAATCCGTTTCCGGAAGACCAATCATGAATTCTTCCCCTCCGTACCTGACGATCCAGTCCACGTTTTCCCTGATCGACCCGGCAATTCTTTGAACGAATTCCACCAGTACCCGGTCTCCGGTCAAGTGTCCGAAGGTATCATTCACCTTCTTGAAATAATCGATGTCGCATAAAATCAGAGATAATGGATGGCGGTATCGCCTTGCCCTCTTGATATCATGTGGAAGATGTTCGGTAAGGTAACCTCGATTATAAATTCCGGTTAGAGGATCGGTTAAAGATGAAATCCGGAGTGCTTCATTTGCCTTTGTAAGTTCCTTTTCCAGTTTCAGGATGCGCATACCGTTTTTGATTCGTGCGGACAGTTCCGCCGGATCCGGAGGTTTGATCAAAAAATCATCTGCGCCTGCTTCCAATCCTTTAACAATGTCTTCTCTGGTACTTCTCACCGTAAGGAGAATAATAAAGATATATCCCATGGCGCTGCCTTCACGGATGGTTCTGCACAGTTCCAGCCCGTCCATCTCCGGCATCATCCAGTCGAAAATGGCAATTTTGGGTGCGTCGGGTTTCTGCAGTGCAGCCCACGCATCCAAGCCGTTGGCGGTTTCCACCACTTCATGGCCGCTTTTCTTCAATGTGGCTGCCAACATGTTGCGGGAAGTGACATCGTCTTCAGCGATTAAGATTTTTATGGCCGCGTCCCCCTTTTCATGTATTCGACCCAACTTGCGCACGTGTTCCGGCAAGATACCCGTCACTCCGGCACTGGTAGGTCCATATGACATTTTCTCTGCAAAAAAATGTTGTAACCCTGTTGGTTTTTACTTTCTATTTCCTGCCGCTCAAGTAGGTGATCATCTCTTGTTGCAAGCGATCGAAACATCTTTCGATCGCCTGCATGTTTGCCATACCGGCGCTCAAATATTCGGCTCTACCGGTCTTTTCCATCACGAAGGCCACTTCGCGCAATGCCTCGCCCCCCACATTGGCCGCTGCCCCCTTAATCGTATGGGCCTGGCGTTCAACACCTGAAACATCACCTTTCTCCAAGAATTCCTTGAGAGACTGAATCTGACGAGGGATATCCGTTAAAAATCCTTCCATGATCGTCCCGGCCAGATCTTGATCCCCCATCAGACGCTCCAGCATGACCGTCCTGTCCCAGACGGTCGGTTCAGAGACCTGGGCGTCTTTAAAAAAAGTCGCTTTTGGTTTATCCGTACCCCTTGGGCTGGCATCGTTTTCCGGCGGCAGCCATTTCACGAGGGCCTCAACCAATGCCAAGGGCTCCACCGGCTTGGAAACATAGCCGTTCATGCCCGCTTCCAGACATTTTTCGCGGTCTCCGGCCATGGCATGGGCGGTCATGGCGATGATGGGAATCCGGTGATCAAGGACGTCTGACCGCGAATCACGGATGTGGCGGGTCGCATCGAGCCCATCCATCTCAGGCATTTGCACATCCATAAGGACAAGATCGTAGGGTATGGTTTCAAGGGATTTAACCGCCTCCGCCCCGTTTGCAACGGCTTCTGCTGCAAGTCCGAGTTTCTTGAGAATGCCCAGGGCCACCTGCTGGTTGGTGAAGTTGTCCTCGGCCAACAGGATACGCACTTTTCGACCGGCGAACAGATTCATCGCCTCGCGGGCCGTGTGACGCGTGGCGATTGTATTCAGACGCATCGTCTCGCCTTCATGTTCCGAAAGCACCTGGGAAAGAACCGCTTTCAGTTCCAGTGCCCGCGCCGGTTTGGTCAAGTAGGCGTCAAAACCGATCTTGGAGAACCCCCCGGCATCGCCCCGTACCCCGAAGGAGGTCAACATCACCATCCGGGTGTCCGCCAGAAGGCTGTCGGCCTTTATTTCCCGGCCGAGGGTTTCGCCGTCCATGCCCGGCATCTGCATGTCGATGACGGCGACCCGGAAGGGGTCTTTTTCATCATGCGCCTCGTAGAGGGATTCGAGAGCCCCGGGACCGTCTTCGTTTTCGGATACGCGCATCTTCCATGAGGTCATTTGAGTCGTCAGGATTTCACGATTAGTCGCGTTGTCGTCCACAATCAGTACGCGCACGCCACACAGGTCCACGGATAGAGGCGTTTCGATGATTGTCCCTTCGGGTTGCTTTTCCAAACACACCGTGAACCAGAATTCCGAGCCTTTTCCTTCTTCGCTCTCCACGCCGATTTCACCACCCATCATCTCTGCCAGCTGTTTGGAGATGGCCAGGCCTAACCCGGTGCCTCCGAATTGTCTTGTAGTCGACGTGTCTACCTGGCTGAACTTGTCAAAAATCAGTCCGGCCTTATCACCAGGGATGCCGATGCCGGTGTCTCGCACTGAAAACCGCAGCAGGACCGTCTCTATGGTGTCGGACTCCAGTGTGACGCGAATTGCAACCTCGCCGGTATGGGTGAACTTGACGGCGTTGCCTGCAAGGTTGGTGAGAATTTGACGTAGCCGACCCGGGTCGCCGCGAAGGAGTACTGGGACGTTGGGCTCCATGCCGCAGAGCAACTCCAGGCCTTTCTCGTGTGCCTGCAGTGCCAATGTGGCCGCGAAATCATCCAGCAGGCTCTGTAAATCGAAACCCAGGATCTCCAGATCAAGCTTCCCGGCTTCGATCTTGGAAAAGTCGAGAATATCATTGAGCAGGCCGAGGAGCGATTCGCCACTGGCGCGCACGGTTTTGGCATAATGGAGCTGTTCTTCGTTCAGCGGGGTGTCCAGCAGCAGCCCTGTCATGCCGATGACCCCGTTCATGGGCGTGCGGATTTCGTGGCTCATGTTGGCCAGAAATTCGCTTTTGGCGATGTTGGCCATTTTCGCTTGAACGGCCATCTCGTTGGCCCGGGCGGTGGCCTCCAGCAAATCCTCCTCTGCCCGCTTGGCTTCAGTGATGTCCATGTGGGTGCCGAACATCATCAGTGGCTTGCCGTCATCTGTCCGCGTGGTGACTCGGCCGCGGTCATGCACCCAAACCCAGTGACCATCCTTGTGCTTCATCCGGCACTGACAGTCGTAGTACTGCAACTCGCCTGCAAAGTGCCGCTCAAGCAAGTCCCCGGATTCCTTTAGATCGTCGGGATGAGTGAACGCTCCCCAGGTCTTGATGCTGACAGGGGCCAGCTCTTCAAGCGTATAGCCGACGATCTCCGCCCATCTTTCGTTGAATATCGTTTTCCCGGTCTGAACATTCCATTCCCAGGTGCCGGCATGGGTGCCTTTGATGACGTTCGCCATCCGCCTGCGCTCGTCCGCCAGCTTCTGTTCGAAGGTTTTGCGCTCGGTGACGTCCATATGCGTGCCACAGGCTCGAATCGGCTTGCCGTCGGCATCCCTTTGGATGATTTTTCCCCGGTCCAGAATCCACAGCCATTGCCCGGACTTGTGGCGCATGCGGAATTCGGCCTCGTATGCCGGTGTTTCTCCCTCAAGGTACGCGTTCAGGATTTCCTGAATTTTCGGCAGGTCTTCCGGATGAACCATTTTTGACCAACTGCTAAAGTGCGGTTCGATTTCGTCCGGCTCGTAGCCCTTCATGTTCGCCCATTGGTCGTTGAATATCACCTCATCGGTTAACAGATTCCAATCCCAAGTACCCAGATCGCCGCCTTGCAAGGCCAGATTCAGTCGTTGTTCTCGGTCCCAGACAGCCAACTCCGCCTGCTTACGTTCGGTGATATCGCGATCAATACCCCGATACCCGATCAAATGCCCCTGATCATCCAGGATTGGGACGCCACTGGTTTCAAGCACCACCTGCTGACCATTCTTATGAACATTGATATTCTCCAAATTTGAAAAAGGCTCATGTTCTACCATGATGGCCTTAAACAGATCCTTCACCCGGAAAACTTCATCCGGGGGCATCAGATCAAAAGGCGTTTTTCCGAACACCTCTTTCGGTTCATAGCCCAGCAGTGACGTGATTTGCGGGCTGACATAGGTATACACGCCGTTTCGATCTATTTCCCAGATACAGTCGGTGATCGTTTCAACCAGATCGCGGAACTTATGCTCGCTCTCCCGCAGCTCCGCCTGCTGCATAACGATACTCCGATCGGTGCGTCGCAACAGGACAAAGATAAACCCGAACAGCCCGGCCAATAACGCCAGAACCCCTCCGCCAGCCACAGTCATCAGCCGATGATACGCCGCCGTCGCTTCGGAAATGTCGTGCAGAACGAGCAGATCACCCACCTCGACGCCGGAAGCGTCCTGGATCGGAGCGGCCACGATCTGCCACAACAGGCCGCCAACGGCCGTCTCCTCGTTGACCTTGTTGTGCGTATGTCCCGCCCCGCCGACAAAACGATCGAGTTCGACGGGAAATCGGGGTAGGGACGAATAGATCAGCACGTCGGAGGGAAAGCGGTTCCAGTCGGCTTTCCGGTCGAGCATCTTCATGCCCGCCTCCCAGGCAGTACGGTCCAGCGCGCCCTTTCGGATCGCCAGCGCGATCTCGATGTCGTCTTTCTTGTGCAGTTTGGCCAGGATGTCCTTGATCTCCTTGCCCAGTTCCAGGTAGCCGATAAGCGCGTCGCCATCATAGACCGGCTGCACCGATCGCAGGGTAAAGGTGCCCAACGGTCCCAGTTCGAGACCCACCGCTGTCCTGCCGGTACGTTCGGCTTCGCGCATGGTGAAACGGTCGATCAGATCACCGTGCTTTTCCGGCTTATGGACGCGGAGCAGACAGACACGATCCGTTCCGACAAAATAGAAATGGGTGAGGAGGCCTTGGTCGGCCCGGAGCTTCGCGAAGATCGGCTCGTGGTCGGCCAACAGGCGTTGCCGGGACCGGGTCTTTAGAGCCGTACGCAGCCCCGTATCCCGGAGTAAAACCTGTCCCAAGGCATCCAAAGTCTGCGATTGTTCCACCAACAATGTTTCCATATCGCCGGAAACTTCCTCCATCGCCTCCCGGCAGTCCTGGTCCAGGCTGTCTTTCTGTTGTTTTACCTGCAGAACGCCGAACGCCCCTATCAGGAGAAGCAGCACGGCAGCCAACGGAATCATCAAGCGGCGCTGGATCGGCGTGACCGAGGCGTCTACCCGCGAGCGGGCCGCGATTATTCCAGAGGCAGTCAGGAGCAGCAGCGCAATCATCAGCCCCCCGGGCAGGGCCGCCTGGGCTGCAACATCCCATTTCCACACGCCGGCATCAATGTCCATGGCCAGCACTGCTATCAACTCACCGGTGACAGGGTCAAAGACCGGTACGGCGCTGCTGACGAAGACACCCCATTTGTCGGTGAAAGGACCTTGGGTATCCGCAACTCCGGTTAAAAACACACGACGAAACCCCTCCGGCACATCGTCGTAGATCATACCGGCCGGTGCTTCGTCCTTAGAACCGACCGCTTCGTTATCCACGAAAAAGAAGATCGTGTTGTCGGCCTTGCGGCCCATGAGGTAGATAAAGCGGCACTTTTTGTTAGCGATCCTTACGTTGGCGAGCTGCTCCTTGAGCCACAGGTAGTTTGATGTGCCCAGGTCCGCCTTCGTACCGGAAAGCGCCCGGACGCGCTCGATGTTCAATGCCTGTGCCACTAGTCGGGTCTGTTGAAGCAGACCTTCGCGCATTTCGCGGTCGGCCCTCTGCACTGACCACCACACAAACAAAGCTCCGGCTATTATAATGAACAGGAGCAGGACAACCGTGCCGCGTTTTATTCCTCTTATAGATGTCTTTGTCTCTTTATCCACCATAAGGTATAAACTCCCTGGTAGGTGTTCTTCCAGAAGGTAATATGTCACTATAGACGCCCACCAAGCAGTCTCATCCGCCGGGTGATCGTTTGTATCCAACTCGGCAAAACGCTATCTAACTGTATTATATCATTTAGGGAATTTGGCTCAACGATATTCATGTCTTCACAAAAAAACCATCAATTGCCTTGTAAAATTTTAAGTGAATAAGCCTATGGGGGGGGGGGGGGAGGGCGAGTTGACC
>Ga0233431_1003602_pt1 | contig 18185 bp, 6 predicted proteins | sample SI_118_April2016_FD_179867 | JGI IMG/M metagenome (GOLD analysis project Ga0233431, IMG submission 179867) | Seawater microbial communities from Saanich Inlet, British Columbia, Canada - SI_118_April2016_200_MG | ecosystem: Environmental > Aquatic > Marine > Inlet | place: Canada: British... | reverse complement strand
TACCGCCTTGGGCAATATTTATCAACCAGTGATATATTCCATTTTTCAGGTCATTATGAAACCAATCATAAAGGTGTGAGTGGATGGAGAATGGATAGGGGGCGAATATTCTCAGGCAAGGAAATATCATCTCTCTCTCAGCTTCCGGAGTTTATTTTTGCAAATACTTGCGGTGATGCTCAAATTACAGGTCATGGTGGTTTCATTCGGGAGTTTTTGGATAAAGGTGTTAGAAGTTTACTTGCAACAATCGGCAATGTACCTTCATTGCAGGCCACCTATTTCAGTCAGCTATTTTATGCTGGATTACAATCCGGATTACCTGCTGCAGAGGCGGTATATAAAGCCCGCAGTCTGTTTATAAAACGATTTGGTCAATCAGATATATCATGGATGTTTTATGTTCTCTACGGTGACGGAAATTTTACAATCAAGGTCTCACGCAGTGTATCCCTGAGTAAAAATGCAAATACGATTAAACTTGGTCTTAAAATTGTAGGAATTTTGCTGCTTGCTTTCCTGGGGAAATACGGTCTCGAGCAGGTGAAATCTCAGGCAATTGAAATAACGACAACTCCAAGCGGCCTAAAATTGATCATCAGCGGTTCAATCCGTGGAGTAACACCACTTACAGCTTTTTTATCTCCAATGGACGATATCGATATTTCCGCCAGTAATTATGACGTGTCTAAATTTGGACTGGAGAAAATTAAAGGGGAATGGATTATTGTTCCCGAAATTCAAAATATGTATATCCTTGCCGGAGGGGAATTATCTCCCCAATATACTGCCAAATCGGGAAGCATGCATGCAAATTTGATAAAGGCTAAATATAATTACATCACTTTCAAAAATGTAATTGCGACTAATTCCATCATTATGATCCAGGGCAATGATACAAAACTCACAGGTAAAGAAATCATTATTGCCGTTGATAATCAGAAATATCGTTTCATTATTGAACAGGATGGGAATACCTATGATAATCATTTTTTTGTGGATGAGGATATTGAAGTGAATGTTGCAGATCTAACAGAAAAATGGAATAAAAATAGATTTAAATAACCCGGTGATAATCAACCACCGGGTTATCCAATAATTGTATAATTAATTTAGATTTTTCAGAAATCAAGTTTATCTATTGAGGGAAGCTGTAAATCCATCTACTTTGGATTTTATTTCATCCTCTTTTTGATTTTTAAAATCATCGATAACTTTAAATTGCCTATTAGCAAGTACCTTCCCCTCTTCAGTTTGGATTTCAACAGTCCATTCACCTAATCGACTTTTTTCGATATATTTTGAACTCCATGTTCTCCAATAGGCAGATTTACCTACAGTGAGCGGCACCCTGGCAACTTCTTTTCCTTCATATTTATAGATATGAACTATTGTCGTTTCATATTCAGAACTGACAACTGTAAAAGTGTATACCCGGCCAATAGAAAAGGGGACAACCAAAAGGTCATCAAAGGGCACTCGATCCTTTACACCACTTGAAATAACCAGTTTTACAATTTCCTGATCAATCTCCTGATCACTTACAATATTAATGATTTCGTTTGCCGTTTTGCTCTCATTGTCAGCATCTATAGATTTTGAGACAGTATTTTTAATTTCATCCTTGATTTGGGCTGTCTGATTTATTTCATTCTTCTGGTTTGCCCTTTTTTCATGTTGTTCGATATCGATTCTGGAAATAGACTGTGCACCGGTTTCATTATTATTACAGCTGCTGAAAAAGACGATTCCAACAAGAATGACGATGGCATTTTGCCTGATTAGGTCCTGATATATTTTTAAAAATCTCATAATATCCTTTCATTTTATTATTGCTGTATTTATGACGTTAGGCTTAATATGATTCTTGCAAAAAAAAATTGACTTAAAGATAATTACATTATAAAAAAATATAGTTGAATAGAGTGTAATTTTCGGCATTATCCCATAAATAATTTTACATAAAAAGGAGTAATTATATGGCTCAGGGATTTGAATTCAAACCAGGTGACTTCCAAGTACCAAATTTACCGATAAAACGGATTATCACTCTTGTAGCAGTGATCTTGGTGATTGTGGTTCTCACATCATCATTTTATACGGTAAATGCCAATGAAAATGGCGTTGTACTGAGATTTGGAAAATACCTCACCACAACAGAACCGGGTCTTCACTTTAAAATGCCATATGGCATTGACAGGGTGTATCCAGTTGAAGTAGCATACCAATTTAAAGAAGAATTTGGATTTAGAACTGCATCAGCAGGTGTCCGCACCAGGTATTCCTCTAATAATTTTGAAGAGGTATCATGGATGCTTACAGGTGATCTGAATATCGCCGAGGTAAAGTGGATTGTCCAATATAAAATTGTCGATCCAGTTGCATATCTATTTAATGTAAGAAATCCACTTGAAACTATACGTGATGTTTCTGAGGCAACGACCCGCTTGATTGTTGGTGATCGTTCATTCCATGAGGCTTTGCAATCAGAAAGAAGAAGTATTGCCGATAAAGTGCGGATACATATGCAATTGATACTTGATAGATATAAAAGTGGTATTTCTGTTCAATTAGTCCAGCTCCAGGATGTCCATCCGCCTACACCAGTGGCAGATTCATTTAATGAAGTTAACCGTGCCAAACAGGATCAGGAGACGGCAGTCAATGAAGCACATCAGGCCTACAATAAAGAAATTTATCGAGTTCAGGGTGATGCTCAAAGAATGTTAAACGAGGCTCAGGGTTATGCTATTGAAAGAGTGAATAACGCCAAGGGTGATGTGGCATTATTTGATGCGGTATTGAAAGAGTATTCGAAAGCACCGCAGATTACCCGAGATCGCATGTATCTTGAAACAATGAATAAGGTTTTATCAAAAATTGAAAATAAGGTTGTGGTAGATGCAAAACTGGAGAATATTCTCCCACTCCTCAATCTAGACGGGAAAGGTGGTAAATAATGCAGAAGATAATATTACTTGTTGTGGCTTTTCTTGCGCTTATAGTCTTTTCGGGTTCGTTGTATACAATTAATGAAGCTGAACAGGCGGTTGTCATTCAATTTGGAAAACCAGTTGGAGAAAATATCACTGACGCAGGTCTTCATTTTAAACTCCCGTTTATTCAGGATGTTAGAAAGTTTGATAAACGTATTCTAGAATGGGATGGAGATGCGAATGAAATTCCAACAAAAGATAACAAATACATTTTTATTGATGCCTTTGCCCGTTGGCAAATTTCAGATGCTCTAGAATTCTATAAATCTGCAAAAAATGAAAATCTGGCCCAATCCAGACTTGATGATATCATTGACGGTGCCGTCAGGGATGAAATCTCAGGCAGAGTGATGAATGAAATCATTCGATCAACAGAAAGAACTATGTTAATCTATGATGCAGAATCCACCGATGGAATCATTGGAAAAGATGCTGTGGAAAAATATGAAGAAACCAAAATTGGTGCGAGATTGGACATTATCGAATCTATTTATAGCTCGGTTACTAAAAAACTTAAAGAACTGAATATGGGTATTGAAATTGTCGATGTCCAGCTAAAACGGATTAACTATAATCGTCAGGTTCAGGAAAAAGTTTTTAATAGAATGATTTCTGAACAAAATAGAATTGCTGAGAAATATCGTGCTCAGGGACAAGGTGAAAAACAAGGAATAATGGGTTTACAGACTCAAAAGAAAAAAGAAATTCTATCTGATGCGTATCTTAAATCGCAAAAAATTAAAGGGGATGCTGATGCTTCAGCAGTAAAGATCTATGCTGAAACCTATGGTCAATCCATTGAATTTTTTAATTTTATTCGTACACTGGAAACCTATGAAAACACTTTGGACGCATCAACGCAATTAATATTATCAACTGATAATCCGTATTTAAAATATCTAAACAAAAAATAATATTGCAAACATAGACGGGAAGATATCCCCGTCTCTGTTTACTTTGGTTAACATTCAATATTGACACTTAAAACTTTGAATAGATAAAAGGAATTTATGAAATATAGAAGATTGGGAAAACATGGTCTGGAAGTAAGTGAATTGTCCATTGGTTCATGGGTAACATTTGGCAATCAGATAAATGAAAAAGTGGCAGATGAACTACTAACTACTGCATACGATGCTGGTATAAACTTTTTTGATAATGCCGAAGCATATGCAATGGGTGAATCTGAAACCGTCATGGGTAGAATACTTGCCCGAAAAAATTGGCCGAGACATTCATTCGTAGTATCAAGTAAGGTTTTTTGGGGAGGAGATGGTCCCAATCGGAAGGGTTTGAATCGGAAGCATGTCATGGATGCCTGCCATGAAGCCTTAAAACGTCTGCAAGTAGACTATTTAGATTTATATTTTTGCCACCGCCCGGATAAGCATACTCCTATTGAGGAAACAGTGTGGGCGATGAACACACTCATCCAGCAGGGTAAAATCTTATATTGGGGTACCTCAGAATGGAGTGCCCAGGAAATCATGGAAGCTTACCATGTGGCCCGACAAAATGGACTAATTCCCCCTTCTATGGAACAGCCTGAATATCATATGTTCCATCGTCAACGATTTGAACAAGAATATGCCAATTTGTATAAGAATATTGGGCTAGGTACAACAATTTGGTCACCACTGAATTCAGGATTGCTAACTGGAAAATATCTCGATGGTATTCCTGAAAATACCCGTCTTGCCGATGTAAATATGTCATGGTTAAAAGATAAACTTCTCGGACCAGGCAGTGAAGAAAAGTTTGATAAGATCAAAAAATTGAAAACAGTCTCAAATGAGCTTGGAATCTCAATGCTGATCATGGCAATTGCATGGTGTCTGAAAAATCCTAATGTGAGTACTGTTATCCTGGGAGCATCAAGGAATGAACAATTGGTTGAGAACTTAAAAGCAGCAGAGGCTGTTAGTCTTTTAACTGATGATGTTGTAGAACGACTTGAGGCAATACTGCAAAATAAACCAGTAGATATTGACTGGTAGCATTAATTAAGAAATATTATCGTAGTCTCTGGCGATGACTGGTAGAAGCCGGCAATCTTCTTCAATCACAAGCCTGAAATAAATTATTGACTAATCAGGCGTTTGAAAATAACTGATAATCACTGGTATATTGTTAATTACATTTCTGATCATAAGCGGTAGGACGATGTTAAACATCATTCAAATCATTTATTTTTCAGGTTCTACTGGAGGCTCCTGATTTCCTTACAATTATATACGAATCACTCATCAATGGATTATGTAAATTTGACGATATGAAATCCGCAAATATATTCATTGTATTCATTCTTTTCTCATTTCTGCGATCTGCAGATCAGAAAGAATGCGGTACAGATCATTATTTTTCAATGGAAGAATACACCAGGAACCTGATTGAATATCAGCAGGCCATTGATGAAAACTTCCAATTTAATTCTCGCGAAATTATGTGGATACCTGTCGCATTTCATATTGTCCGCAATGACAATGGATCCGGCGGGCTTCCTGTCGAAAGAATTGATATTGGGCTTGATGACTTGAATACACTTTTGGGCGAATCAGGATTTCGATTTTACCAATCAGGTGAAATTGATTTCATCAATAATTCCAACTATTATTCAGACATTGATTCCTATGATGAAATAAATGATTTACGTCAAGTCAATCAGGTCGCCAATACATTAAATATCTATTCCACAGCTGTACTCAATAATGGCAATTATGATCTGTGTGGAATATCAACATTTTCCTGGTACAATTCTGGTTCTCAAGGTGTGGTGATGGCCAATAGTTGTTTTGCCACATCAGATAATCACTCTACACTTTCTCATGAGGTTGGTCATTATTTTAATCTATATCATACACATCAAGGCTCATCAGATTCCAATGATGATGGCATAATCGATGGTGAGAATGCTGAATTTGTTGATGGTACCGATTGTGAATTCCGTGGTGATGGTCTTTGCGACACCGTTGCAGATCCTGTTCTTTCTGACGTGGTTACTGGCAGCTGTATGTATACTGGAAATTATATTGATGGGCATGGAGACCAATACGATCCTGATACATCAAATCTTATGTCATATTCAGTAAAAAACTGTCGGAATTTCACCTCCCCAGAACAATTTAATTTAATGACTTTTACCTATGAAACAGACCGACCGTGGCTCAATGTAGCACCCTCTGAACCCAATATTGTCATGTCAGGGTATACTGTTAATGAATCTGATGGCGATGGTGATAATGTCTTCAATCCGGGAGAATCCCTCCAACTCACAATTATGATTGAAAATCATCCTGATTGGCCTGATGCCGGTGATGTGGAATTATTTCTTTTTTCATCAAATGAGTCTATTAACCTTATTGATGATTATTTTTGGTTCCCGGAATTAATCTCAGGAGAATCATCTGATAATTCTGCCTCTCCTTTTACAATTGAGATTGATGACAATGCCGAACTCACCGATTACGAATTGTCACTTGTGATATTTGCTACAGGAGAGAATGACGCCATTTTTAGCCGGTCATATATACTTGATCTGCAGATATCTTTGCACCAGCAGCATTGGCCAGTGAGAACCTTATCCGATTCATTGAATCAGGTACAGGGTGTACCGCTGGTATATGATTTTTATGGTGACTCCTTTCCTGAGCTTATTTTTGCTGATTATAATGGAATTATCTATTCTGTGGACAAATTTGGAGAAATGATTGATAGTGATATCTTTCCTTTTGCGGCAGGCAATTCATTCTGGGGTGATCTCGCTTCAGCAGATATTGATAATGATGGAAACATCGAGATTATCGCTGCTTCAAAAGATAAACACCTATATATTATTGACCCTGTTGAAGAGACTCTTCAATTAGATTATAACAGTAATCAATTTCTTATCAGCGCTCCGGCCTTGGGTAATATAGATGATGATAATGATATTGAAATAATTTTTGGCGGATTTTCAAACAGCGGAATGATATTTGGCATAAATCCTGATGGATCAGCTGTTGAAGGATTCCCCGTTCAGATAAATGAAAAAATCCGTGGTGGAGTTGCCTTGACTGATATTGATCAGAATACACGAGTTGATATCCTTACAGTTACGGAAAGCAACCAGATTTGGCTCATTTTAGATAATGGTGAAATTGCCAATGGTTTTCCTTTTCAAGGGGGTGACAAATTCAAAGAAGCTCCGGCATTTATTACTGTCAATGATCAGCACATGATTTTAGCTGGCTGTGAGGATGGATTAATTTATTCACTGGATACATCCGGTAATCTTATTTTTACCTATGATACTGGAGCAGCAATATCAACAGGATTTGGTTTTTTAGAATTAACAGATGGTCCAGTGATATTTTTTGGTAATGATAATGGACAGTTATTCGCAATTGATATAATGGGGAATGATCTTACAGGCTGGCCAGTGGATGTTGAAGGAATTATCAATTCTACACCGGTATTTACTGATTTGAATAGTGACGGCATCCCTGAAGTTATCAGCGGTACATCTATCGGGGATATGCTGGTATTTGATATTTATGGTATGACCTATCCTCATTTCCCTTTTCACTACGGCTATCAGTTTATCAGCACGGGAACCATCAGCGATATTGATATGGATGGTGACAGCGAGATAATCATGGGCAGTACCCATAGTGTTGTCGTGATGGATATTAAGGAATCTGGAAATTCATTCGGTTATTGGGATACTTTTCAGGGTAATCCGCAAAGAACCGGTCATTTTATTAGCAGTCTGAGTGGTGATTGTCCAAATCCGATGCTTGGTGATTTAAACTGCGATGGGGTACTCGACGTTTTAGATATAGTTCGGCTGGTCAATATAATAGTCTATCCTGAAAATGATGAACCTGGCATATATGAATTATGGGCTGCCGATTTAAATGAAGACTCCGTCACAGATATCCTGGACGCAGTTATTTTGGTTAATTTGATAATAAACTAGAGGGAAACATGAGAAAAACAACTTTATTTCTAATCATTGGATTATTGGTATCAATGGGCATTTCACAAAGCGACAAATCGGCTTCATTTAAATCCAAAGTCCCACCGCAGAAACAAGAAACAGTAAATGTAAATGTTGAGCTTGGCGTCGAATCTATCACCAAAAATCAAGATGGTACTTACAGTATTGCAATTTATATGATGAATTCATCACCGGTTGCCGGCTACCAGATGGATTTTGAGCCAGATGCCAATCTGAAAATAATAACCATGCATGGTGGTAAAAGTGAAGAGCTAGGTTATTTGATGAAAGCCAGTGAAAATGGAAAAGTTCTGGGATTCTCCATGCAGGGTGCAGCAATTCCTGTTTCCAGCTCTGATGACCTTACCCAAAACGTATTATTTGTGCTTATTGCTGATATCAAGGTGGATCCGGGAAAAACAATTGGAATCACATTGGAAGAAACCGTAATTGCTGGTGTTGGTGGTGTAAAACTGGAAGCGGTAGTTGATTCATATAATTTCACGGTTGAAAAAAAATAGTTCATTGTAATGCCGTAGGTTATGAAATATAACTTATCCTACGGCAATTATTTACCAGTTTGTTTGATTCGCTCATCGAGCCCAAAAGAATAGTGCTGAAGATGGATTGTTATTGATTATTATGGACCTCGGTTTATCAAATTTATTCAGTCACCTAGGTTTCCAAACTCATTCAGATTATATTATTTTTGCATCCACATATAGGTAACACACATTTTTCTTCCCACTTAAGTTTTGACATAGAAGCTAACAAAAATCGATCTAGAAATCACTCTATGTAACAGTATATTACATCTCGATAAAAATTTAGAATACTTCTAAATCTCATAATAGATTTTTGGAATGACTGATGCGAAAATATATCTATTTAATTTATTAAAATTCATGCTGAGAGATTCCTTACCTGGCAATTTCTCTTGAAAATTCCCAATTAACAAAAGAAAAGGAGAAACAGAATGTTGCGTTTTCTTAAGAAAAGCGTAGTTGGATTGTTAGTTTTTACTAGCAGTATAATGGCTGCAGATGTTTATGTAAGTATTACAGAAGTTGGAGATGATAATTTATCTGTGTATATGGTTAACACAGTTGATGTTGGAGGATTTCAGTATACAATAAATGATGATCCCAATGCATTTGATGTCACTGCGGCATCCGGCGGATCAGCACAAGCAGCTGGATTTCTTATGTCCACCAATACAGCTGGTCTTGTATTGGGATTTAGTTTAACCGGTGCCGTGATTCCAGCAGGTGAAGGCATCCTCAATGATGTAGCCCTCGGTAATTTCAGCGCTGAATATTGTCAATTGGTCCTAACAGATTTGATATTTTCGGATGCTACCGGGACAGCTTTAACTGTTGAATTTGATCAGGAAGGCGGATTTGCCGAATGGGGAACTCCTCAGCAGGAAGATATGGCTCATCTCACCATGACCAATGGCGTTGCCGAATCAGGGACTACCGGGACTATTGATATTCTCCTTGAAAATACTATGGAAATTGGTGGATTTCAATTCACACTTGCAGATAATCCGGATCTGGTCACTTTGTTAAGTGCGGCAACCACAGAACGATCAGCAGGATTCCTGTTTTCGACAAATTCTGATGGTTTAGTATTGGGATTTTCTCTTACTGGTGCGACAATTGCTACTGGTGATGGTCCAATCGCCACACTCACATTTGATACCGGGATATTAGGCGGTGTTGCTGATATGGAATTTAACGAACTTATTTTATCTGATCCGGATGGATTTGCTTTAGAAGGTACATTTGAAAATGGTACTTTCACGGTTACCGGGGGGCAACTACCTGAACCAGAAATAACTATTCTCTCGCCTACAGACGGTGCTACAATTATTGGTACCGATATAGATGTTTCTGTCTCAGGTGAAAATATGGTTGATGGTGATCATTATCATGGATATTTAGACGGAAGTATGACTGGTATGTATTATTCTGATGATTTTACTATTTCAGATGTGCCTTATGGTCCACACGAACTCACCGTTACTATCTCAGATGGGGCGCATGTGGATTATGAAAATGAAAGTGCCTCTCAAACTATTTCATTTACCAATACAGATGTACCACCAGTTGATGTAACCACATTGTATCTTGGTGATGCAACAATTGTTGCCCTTGAAGAAGGTGATCTGGCTCTTTCAATGACCAACCCGGAAGAAATTGTGGCTGGTTTCCAACTGACTTTACTTGATTTTCCCAATTTTGTGGATATTGTTGCTCTCAATACAACGGAAAGGACACAGGCATTTTCTCTCACATTTAATGAACAGCCTGACGGATCAGCAATAATTGTTGGATTTGATTTAACTGGTGTTGGAATATCTACTGGAATGGGTCCAATTATGACCATTACATATTTATCAACAAGCAATTACAATACGGAAATCGCCGTATCTATAAGTGAAGCGACAAGTATTATTTCCGACCCATCTGGATCGGCCATCGACTTTGACTCTGAAAGTGGTCTGATCACTATTGATGGTGATGAGCACCCGGGGATTTTCCCACCAGAAGATGTATCTGCTGTACCTGGATTTCAAATGATCAACCTTTCATGGACACATCCAGAGCCATGGGATGTTGTTGGCTATTATATCTCACGTGATGGTAATAACGTCGGTGAGTCCGAATTACCAAATTGGGTCGAGACAGATCTTGAGACAGAAGCTGAGTATTGTTATACTATCCAGGCATATAATGATTTTGTTATTTCCGAACCTTCTGATGAGGTCTGTGCTACTACATTAGCACAGTATTTTGAAGAGCCAGTAAATTTATCTGCACAGGAAAATGGTCTTGAAGTCACCCTGAATTGGGCACCACCTCCAAGTGAAAATGCCTGTGGCAATGATGTCATTACTTCTTTGCCTTTTGAAGGAGAGGGTTCAACAGTTAATGAAACAGATGACTGGGATGTTCAGGCCAGTGATGGTAATGATTTTGCCTATTTTTATAGCGTATCAGAAGCAGTAGTTATTGATGTGACAACCTGCCACCCGGCTTCCGATTTTGATACCAAATTAGAAATATTTACCGCTGACGGAAATTGTATTGAGACTACCACAGGCAATTATGATGATGATGACACCTGTGAATTCAGTAATTTGAGATCTGCTCTGCACGCTGTATCACTAGCTCCAGGACAATATTATATTGTGGTTGACGGTTTTGGTGGAAACACAGGGAATTTTGGAATATATGTCACAGAAAGCACTCAGATGGCAAATGCACCCGTTGATATAAATGAGTCAATTGCCTGGGAAAACGAAAAAGCTGGGACAGATTATAATTTAGAAACTTGGAATATTGCTGACTATCAAAATCCATCAAATACTCGTGAATTTGAAGGTTATGAAGTTTTCCGTGATAACCAATTATTGACATATACAACTGCAAATACTTACGTTGATACTGATGGATTATGGTATTTGGAGACATACTGCTACAACGTAACTGCTGTTTATACAGATGGCACTTCTGGATTTTCCAATACAGCATGTGAAACTCCACAATTAGGTGAACCATCAGATTTATCCGCATTTGGTGAAGGTGGGGCAGTTGCATTGGAATGGAATGCCCATCCTGACGATGCCCAATCAAGTTTTTATATCTACAGAGAGGGCGTATTCCTCGCTGAAACCACTAGTGAATCATATAGTGATGCAACTGCAGAGCATGATGTTGAATATTGTTATACTGTAACTGCATTTTATGAAAGTATCGGAGAATCACCAGAATCTAATGAAGCATGTGGTATGTGGATGATATTACCTCCAACTGCACTTACTGCTGAGGCGGGTCCACCCAATATTGCCCCAAATACAGTTCACCTTGAATGGATGCCACCAGGCTCTGAAGTAACACTTACTGTTGAAATACTCACCGATGTCTGGTCAAACGAAACAAGCTGGGATCTATATTCTGAGAATGGTGAAGAAATATTTAATATGCAGGATGGTCTGGAGGATTATATAACCTATACCTGGGATGTTACGCTCACACCTGGTACATACACCTGGACAATTTACGATTCATTTGGTGACGGAATATATGTGCCTGGATATTATACACTTGCATTGGATGGTGATGTATTTGCTGAAAATTATGACTTTGGCGGATCACAGGAAAGCGTAACATTTAATACCAATGATGCCCTACTTTCTGTTAGCAATTGGAATTATCTGAATCCCGCTCCATTTGAAAAAGATATGATCATTACCGATGAAATGGTTGCTGAACAAGAACTTGCAGACCCAACCATTACCATTTATCAGAATACACGGGAACTTGAAAGTTATAATCTCTTCCGTGATGGTGAATTCCTTGTCAATCTTGCACCGGATGTTTTATCGTATGACAATATCGATATCCCCAATCTGGTTGAATATTGCTATACCATGACATCAGTTTTCTCTGAAGGCGAATCACCTGAATCCAATGAAGCATGCGCTACTCCAACTCCTGGAAATGCGCCGTTGAATCTCAGTGCCCATGGTGAGAATGATTATATATTGATGGATTGGGAAGCACCGCTATTAACTGAAGGCGATGTTGAATTTTACATTATTTACCGGGATGGTTTACAACTAACCACTATAACTGACCTTGCTTATCAGGATTCCGAAACTGTTCATGATACTGAATATTGTTATACCATAACTGCAATGTATCCTGCTGGTGAATCATTTGGTACAGGTGAGGTTTGTACTATGTGGGAATTATGCCCACCTTCAAATCTTGATGCTGAACCAGGAGATAGATTTGTTGATCTCAGCTGGCAGGAAACCTCCTGTGGAGATGAAGTATTTATGCAGTACGATGATGGTGTCTTGGCCAATGCTTTTTATTTTTACGATACTTATGAACTGGGTTATGCCCATGGTATGAGATTCGATGTTGGTTCTACTTTTAATGTTGAGGCAGCGTCATTACATATCCTTTCTGAAGGCGATGCTTACTGGCCATGGCCAGATGGTACTCACGGACCTGTAAGAATACTTATATTTGATGACAATAATGGTCTGCCCGGAAATCTATTATTCGAAGATGAAGCCACTGCCGAAGATGGTTGGGCAACAATTTATCCAGGTTTGACTGGGTTAAATGGTTCATTCCATGTTGTTGGAACACATCAAGAGGGCTGGACCGATCTTGAAGGTTTTGGTGTTGATGGCGGTGTCGATCACCCCGATAATATGGTCACCATGCAGGCAGGTGCCTGGTCAACTGGTGACGTCCTTGGTTATGGTGGTGATTATATGATTTCTGCCCTTGTTTATGCCCAGGGTGGACTTGAACCCATGTCATTTGGTGATCTTCCAAGCGATCCATTTACAGATTTGTCTGTAGTTGAGTCTATTCCTGAAAATATACTTGGACATGATGTTGGATATGAAAGTCATCCTGACTATTATCCCGATGTAACTCGTGAATTGTTAGATTATACAATGTATCGTGATGGCAACGAAATTGCCACCTTTGCACCTGAAGAATATTCATATCGGGATGAAGACGGTCTGGTCAATAACACTGAATATTGCTACACCATGGTAGCCAACTATACAGAAGGTCCGTCACAGCCGACCAACGAAGTATGTGCAACCCCGTTTGTTCCAGCGCCAACAGAATTAGCCGCAACCCCATTATTGGGTCAGATACATTTGGAATGGATGGTTCCGCCAGAGGGTGGAGGTGAAATCTTTGAATATATCATTTATCGCAATGGCGATTTCCTTGATTCATCAGGGACAAACTCTTATGACGATAGCAATACTGTTAATGATGAAAATTATTGTTATATTGTAACTGCTCTTTACGACGGTGGTGAATCAGCTCCTACAAATGAGGCATGTGCAATGTGGATGATTTTACCTCCTGCAGGTTTAACAGCTGAAGCAGGAGACGAGAATGTCCATCTTGAATGGATGGAAGGTGTCTTTGCACCATGTGCTGATGAAGTGATTAATTCTCTGCCATTTAATGCAATTGGTTCAAATATTGGTGAAACAGACGATTGGGACGTTCAGGCAAGTGATGGAGCGGACTATTCTTATGGATTGACTGTGTATGGAGAAACAACAATTACCGTTGATTTATGCAGTGCCATTACAGATTATGATTCAAAATTAGAGATTTTTACTGCAGATGATGAATGTATTGCTTCTACAACCGGAGCCTATGATGATGATGGTCCGTTTGGAACTTGTACAGAAAGTCCTGCTCCCTACACACCAAGCTTGATTGAGAATTTCATGTTGGCTGAAGGCACCTACTATATTGTTGTTGACGGTTTTAGCGGAAACGAAGGTAATTATGAGATCAACGTTTGGGAATCTGGAGCTGCTAGCGATGGTAGCCCAATGAGTGAATCAGAATTTGATATTTCCGTTCTAAACAATCTTGCATTTGAATCGGGAAAAACAGGGGTTGAACTGACTTTAGCTGATTATAATGGCTCACCTTTCTCAAATGGTCAATCTAATCTAACTCAGAATCGTGAATTATTGTCTTATGATATTCAGAGAGATGGCTCATTCCTTGTTTCCGTTGAGCCAGGAGTATTTGAATATGACGATACCACAGTTGAAAACTTTACGGATTACTGCTATACGGTTTCTGCAGTGTTTGACGAGGGCCAATCGCCTGAATCAAATGAAGCATGTGCCGAACCTTTACCGGGTATTGCACCAACAAACCTGGTTGCCCTGGCAATGACAGATCATATTGAACTTACCTGGAATGCCGCTGGACCCGATCTATTGAACTATGTGATTTATCGTGATGATATTCAACTTGATACAACCGGAAATACAGATTATTCCGACAATACCGCTGAACATGATACCAATTATTGTTATACCGTTACAGCTATGTACTCAAATGGCGAGTCCTATCCATCAAATGAATTCTGCGCTATGTGGGAACTGGGAAGTGTGACTGCCTGGGTTGAAACTGAAGGTAATGGCTTTATTGAAATTAATTGGACTGATCCTGCCGGTGGCGGCGGTGGCGGTGGTGGAAATGGTGAAACCATCGAAGAAGGAATACTAATCACTTCCATTCCGTTTGATGATTCACAGGATACCAATGATTTCCAGGATGACTATGATGAAGTTTGTCCATATTCCGGTAGTCTCGCTCCGGATGTAGTGTATGCATGGATTGCCAGTCCAGGTCAATATCATGTGGATATCTGTGATTCAGATTATGATACAAAACTGTATATTTATGATGAAAACCAGAATCTCGTTGATTGTGTAGATGATTCATGTAACTCACCTGATGGCAGTCCTTTCAGATCAGATATTAATGTGAATATCACTACACAGGGTTTTTATTATGTAATTGTCGATGGATATAGTAGCCAGGCAGGTATATATAATTTGTCTATTACAGATGGCTTCCTTCTTTCAGAAGGTCATGATAGCCAGCCAGAAAAAGATGATTCAATTCCGTTTGTTGAACTTGGTAATGGTGGTGATATTGAACCGGGCGAACCAAGAACTGAATCACGGGCACTATTGGGATTTGAAATTTTCCGCGATGGTGATAATATTGATTTCCTTGAAGATCCTGATGCTAGAGCGTACGTTGATATGCCAGTTGAAAATGGTATAGAACATTGCTATGTGATTATCCCGATATATGATGAAGGTCCTGCTCTTCCATCAAATGAAGTATGTGGTGCCGGTGATGCTGGTCCTATGTGTCCACCTGAAAATTTTGATGTGGAAATTGTTGACGGTCTTCCAATTGCCCATCTATCCTGGGAAGTTCCCGGCGATTGTGGCGGTGGTGAAGCTGGTGCAGCATTAGTTACAATTGTTACCGATAATTGGTCCAATGAAACCTCCTGGGATATTGTTGATTCAAGTGGAGCATATGTTGATGGAATTCAACCAAATACTCTTGAGGACTATACGACATATACATGGGATATTGATCTTGAACCAGGCTCATATGTATTCAATATTTATGACTCATTTGGCGACGGTATCTACTGCTCAGCCGACGGTTATTATCAGCTGGATGTCAATGGTTCAACGATTGCTGGTGGTCCTGGTATTGGCTGCGATTTTGACTATGGTATGACCCACGAATTTTCTACAGATGGTCTCCTTCTTTCTTCCTCAGAGAGTCATTTTTCTGAGCCAATCACCGAAGAAAAAGGACTAACCTCATACAATATGGAAGGAATCGAGATTATCGAGACCGTGATTTATGTGAATGAGGGCAGCAGAACTGAACGACTTGAAGGATATCGCATTTTACGGGACGATGTAGAAATTGCCACTGTGGGACCGGATGAAACCGAATATGACGATGCAGAAATGTCATTTGGTACCGAGCATTGTTGGAGAATGGTGGCCCTCTATGAAGAAGGTGTATCCAATACAACTGAGGAATTATGCGGTACTGTTGTAGACCCTGGTTTCATTTCACATCTTTATTTTGATGAAGGTACAATGGAAGCTGGTAGCTCTGAGACATTTGATGTCTCTCTGACAAATGCGGCAAATGTAGCTGGATTTCAGTTCACCATAAATAATAACCCGAATCTGCTCACAGCAATCAATTTGGTAACAACTGATAGAACTGAAGACTTTATCGTTGAATTCAATGTCCAAGGAGATGGATCAGTTATCATCGTTGGATTTAGTTTAACTGGTGGAGAAATAGCGGCAGGTGAAGGTCCAATCCTTGAATTAACTTATGAAGCAGGTGGTGGTATCCTTGAACCTACTGATGTTGAAATCAGTTTTAGCGATATTTTCCTTGGTGGTCCAATGGGTGAACTCATTATCACATTTGGACATGATTCAAATATTATGGTTAATCCAGCCGGTGCCAGTGAACTTTCAGTTGATAATGGTACTACTGGACTTGGTGAAACCACTTCCATTGAAATTTCACTAACAAATGAATTTGATATTGGTGGATTCCAATTTGATTTATTATTTGATCCTGATATTGCATCCCTCGTTGAAGTATTGCCTACTGACCGAACAAATGGTTGGTCCGTAAGCGGTGGAACTGAAACCGGTACGATTATTGGCTTTAGTTTGATGGGCGTTCCAATTACACCAGGTGAAGGTCCGATTCTGGAAGTTGTAGTTATTGGTGATTTTGAAGGTGTTACAGAAGCATGTCTTTCTGCAATTATTTTATCTGATACGGATGGCATTCAGGTACCTGTGTCTTCAACATGTGGCGCAATTACCGTAATACCAGGTGAAGATGTTGATCCTCCAGTAATTACGGATATTTCTGCTGGTTCAGATCAGATAGACATTGAATGGACATGGGAAGCGCCAGCGCGTAATAACCGTGAAACGGTGAATATGTCTTTTGCTGGATATGAAGATGGTCAACTTGCCATTTTCATGCAAAATTCTGCAGATATCGCCGGATTCCAATTCCAGTTGGATTCTGATGTTGATGGATATAATTTGAATGGTGCCGAAGGCGGAACAGCCGCTGAAAATGGTTTTCTCATGTCTACCAATTCTGGTGGACTTGTTCTTGGCTTCTCACTTTCAGGAGCACTTATTCCTGCTGGTGAGGGAGTTCTCGTTTATGCGGATGTTACAGTAACTGGTGAAGATGGTTGTTTCTCACTTTCTGAACCCATTTTCTCAGATGCTGATGGTGAAGCAGTTGATGTTGATACTGGTGAACCATTCTGTCTAGGTACAACTGAAGTTTATGGTTGTACAGATCCTGAGGCATTAAATTATGATCCTGAGGCAACAGTTGATGATGGTAGCTGCATATATGATATCTTTGGCTGTATGGATCCTGAAGCATTAAACTATGATCCAGAAGCAACTGTTGATGACGGCAGCTGCGAATATCTTTTCGAAGCGACATTTAATGTCTATCGTGATGGTATGTATATTGACACTGGTGTTGGAATATACTCATACTCAGATACTGGTCTAGGCAGCGGTGTAACACATTGCTACACCGTTACAGCAGTACTTGAAGATGGTACTGAATCAGATCATTCAAATGAAGAATGTGCCACAACCGAATCTGGTTGCGCTGTTGAGATGTACTCAAACCTACCTGACCCAACTGGTGAATTCTCACTAATCATCGTTTCAGATGTAATGGGTATCGAGATGGGTGAATGTGATGAGATTGGTGTATTTGATGCCAATGCCATCC
>Ga0233431_1003599_pt1 | contig 18196 bp, 13 predicted proteins | sample SI_118_April2016_FD_179867 | JGI IMG/M metagenome (GOLD analysis project Ga0233431, IMG submission 179867) | Seawater microbial communities from Saanich Inlet, British Columbia, Canada - SI_118_April2016_200_MG | ecosystem: Environmental > Aquatic > Marine > Inlet | place: Canada: British... | reverse complement strand
TTCGGATTCCTTTCCTTCAATTGAAGGATCGCCAAGAAGTTCCCGAACCAGATCAGGTTGTCAGCTAATTCGAGTTCCTCGCGAGGGGTCGGTGAAAAGTTATTCGCCGAGAAGGTGAATTCTTCGAAGAAGGCTAAAGAATGCAATTGAGCGATAAACTGCTCCAAAGTCTGCTGGGTCATCATTTTAAATTCCAGTTCATCCTCCCCCAATGATAAGCCGTAGATCGCCGTGAAAAAACCCGACGTGTTGTGAATAGTAGTGGTGGAAGTAATTCGAGGGACACCTTACTTAATCGCCCAAAGCCACTTGACTTTTTGCGGAAATTAGGATATTAAGCATATTTATCAACTTATTGGTTGGAGAGCCTTGATTATATATTTGAAAACAAACGAAAAAATAGGGAAATGACGATTATTGACGAGGAATGACGATAAAACGTAGGGAACTGTGTTCGTATGAGGGTGAATTATTGTTCTGTGTCAATTAGTTAATCTGGTTTTTGGGCGTTTTGTTAGTGGCAGGAAAATCGTCATTTTGGGGGGCGTCTTTGTGAAATAGGTAAATTTGCTGGTTTTGCTCTTTGACATTGTGAAGAACGAAAATGGGGGTACCGGTTACCGGTTTCGGTGCTGTCCATCGCCCATTCAACAGGATCAAAGGATCGGTGATCCTTTGCGGGTTTGGGCAGAGCCCAGCCTTCTTATCGATCAGTCGGCGCGAATAAACGAGCGCCGCGCGCTGCGCATTTCGGTAACGATGAAATCCCACAGGGTGGCGACGCGGGCCAGGTCGCGGACATCGGCGTGGGAAACCAGCCAGTAGCTGCGTTGTGCGCCTATTTCGGGCAGGACGCGGGTTAGTTCGGGGTAGCGTTGGGCGATGTGGTCGTGCAGCAGGCCGACCCCAGCGCCTGCACGCACCGCCTCGACCTGTCCGACGACGCTGGCGCATTCGAACTGGCGGGCGGGTGGATTTTCCAGCATCCTCGAATAGTCCAGCGCCTGACTGTACAAGAGGTCGTCCACATAGGTGATCAGCGTGCACTCGGCCAGATCATCAGGGCTTTCGATCTGCCGGTAATCCCTGGCAACGTAAAGGCTGACGCCGTAATCAACCAGTTTCGAGACAATCAGGCGGCCCTCCGTTGGGCGTTCGACGGTCACGGCGATATCGGCTTCGCGGCGCGAGAGCGAAAACGAGCGCGGCAACGGCACCAGTTGCACCGTCAGTTCGGGATGGCGCTGGGCGAGTGCTGCCAACCGGGGGGCCAGAAAGTAGCTGCCCACGCCGTCGGGCGCGCCGACACGCACGGTGCCGGTCAGGCTGACTTCCTCTTGTTCCAGCAATTCGGCACCGGTCAGGATTTCCGATTCCATGCGTTCGGCGACGGTCAGCAGGCGTTCGCCCGCGCTGGTCAGGACGCAGCCGTCGGTGCGCCGGTCGAACAATCGCGCCGACAGATCGTCCTCAAGTTTGCCGATGCGCCGACCAACCGTGGTGTGGTCGATACGCAGTTGGCGCGCGGCGGCCAGAAACTGCCCGGTACGCGCCACAGCCAGGAAAATACGTATGTGATCCCAGTTCATGGCTTGATATGCCTTTTTGCACAAAGTCATGTGTGCGCATTCGCACAACGAAATTGCATTTTATGGCATTGATGTGCGCCAATTCAATTGGTTTAATGGTTGAAAATTCGTACCCGTCCATTTGAAAGGAAGTCCCATGTCCACCACCGAGGTGCGCACCCTGCGCAACTACATCAACGGCGAATTCTCCGTTCCTGAAGGCTGTGACTGGATTGAAATCGAAAATCCCAGCACCACCGAAATCATTGCGCGCGCGCCCATGAGCAGCCGGGCCGTCACCGAAGATGCTATTGCCGCGGCCAAGGCCGCCTATCCGCAGTGGGCCCGCACCCCTGCCGACCGCCGGGTTCTGCCGCTTTTTAATCTGCGCAGCCTGATGGTCGACAACATGGACATGCTGTCGCGCCTGATTTCCGAAGAAATGGGCAAGTCGGTGCCGGATGCGCAAGCCGAAATGAAACGCGCGCTGGAAAATATCGAAGTCGGCTGCGGTATGCCGGTTTTGCAGCAGGGCGACAAGATGATTGGCGCCTCGTGGGACATCGACGGCGAAGTGCTGAAACTGCCCATGGGCGTGTTCGGCATGATCGCGCCGTTCAACTTCCCCGGCATGATCCCGTTCTGGTTCCTTCCCTACGCCGTTGCTTCCGGCAATACCTACGTCGTCAAGCCGTCCAGTCAGGTGCCCTGCACCATGGCCAAGATTGCCGAATTGATCGACGAAGCCGGTTTCCCCAAAGGTGTCATTAACATCGTCACCGGCAGCCGCGACGTGTCCAACGCGCTTTTGGAAAGCCCCGACGTGGTCGGTATTTCCATGGTCGGCTCGACCCGTTTCTGCGAAGAACTGGCCCAGCGTTGCGCCAAGGTCAACAAGCGGTTCCAGGCCATGGGCAGCGCCAAGAACCATCTGGTCGTCATGCCCGACGCCAAGATGGACGACGTGGTGCGCAACATGATCACGTCGGGCTACGGCTGCGCCGGTCAGCGCTGCATGGCGTCATCCGTGATCGTCGCCGTCGGCGAGGAAACGTATCGCAAGACCATCGACATGTTCGTTGAAGCCTCGAAAAACGTGATCGTCGCCGATCCGCTTGATCCCAAGGTTGCGGGCGAAGGCGTGGTCGTCGGTCCGGTCATCACCAAGAAGGCCAAGGAATTCATCGAAAGCATGATCCAGACCGGCGTCGACGAAGGTGCAAACCTGGTTCTCGACGGCCGCGGCATCAAGGTCGAAGGCAGCGAAAAAGGCTACTTTGTCGGCCCGACGGTGTTCACCGACGTCAAGCCCGGCATGGAGATCCACAAGATCGAAATCTTCGGCCCCGTGCAGTGCATCATGAAGGTCGAAAGCCTGGATGAAGCCATCGAACTTCTCAACAACCACCTGTATGGCAACGGCGCCAGCATCTACACCCAGAACGGCTGGTGGTCACGCCGCTTCAAGCTGGAAGTCGAATGCGGCATGATCGGCGTCAACGTCGGCATCCCCGCCCCGGTCGCGTTCCTGCCCTTCGGCGGCATGAAAGCCAGCCAGTGGGCCGACATCAAAGCCCAGGGCCGTAAAGTCGTTGACTTCTTTACCCAAGACAAAGTCATCACCGAACGGTATTGGCGCGAAGACTAAGTTACGTAAAACCAAAGAAAAGCCCCCCGCGTCAGTCGGCACGGGGGGATTTTTTTGGAGTATAATCGAGCCCTGAGGGGACACCCATCCGGCAATGGAGGGTGGAACGGTGAGACGTTTCGAAACCGTTTTGGGCTTGGTCTTGGCGCTGCTGATCGGGTTACCCGGTTGTCAGGCTCCAAAGCCGACCGAATTGCCGAGTAAGCCGGTCACCGCCAGCACGCCCCAGACCCCGATCGTCGATGCCCGCCTGGGAAAGGTAACGGTCAAACCCTTCTCGCTCTCGGTGGCCAACAAGCATCCCTTCGTGAAAGAGTACTTCCCCCAACTGGAACAGCCGTATCGGGAAAGCCTGAACCAATTCGTGCGCGGACCCGGGGTGAACACTCCCATGCGCTGTTCGGTCCGGCATTCATCGGATCGGCCAATAAGGCCTTTTCAGAGAGTTTCGCCGAGTTGGCCTCACTGATAGAAAGCGTGCTGCCTGTGGAACTTGCGGCCATAAAAGCCGAGAAAACCCGGATCACGCAGGATCTGGTGCCGGAAAGCGGGTCGTACCGAGTCATTTCGAGCAAGGCAACCGTTCGGCGTCGCCCCGACGCCGGTGCCGAGGCGAAGGGGAATTTGACCCAGGGAAGTCTCGTCGCGGTCGTGGGCCGCCTGCCGTCTGGTCGGCTACGTGTTGCGCAGGGCGGAAAACCCTTCGGCTGGGTCCACCGGACGGTGCTACGGACCGAGGGCGCGCCATCGCCCAAGGTTGCCCCAGTGAAACCTGTGAAAAGCACCGGATTTTCCATTGCGCCGCTGCCCGTCACCTTCCCCAAAGGGGCTCAGCAACCCGATGACATCGCGGTGATCATTGGCAACGCCGATTACGCCAAGTTGGGCCGGGACATTCCTGACGTGCATCCGGCCCATGCCGACGCCGCGAGCTTCAAACGCTACGCCATGACCACGCTCGGCATCCGTAAAGGCAACATCATCGACATGCGCGACGCCACCGGGGCGCGGATAGAGCGGATATTCGGCTCGGAACGCACATACAAGGGCCAGCTTTTCGACTGGGTGCGCCCGGGCGAGTCGAGGGTCTGGATTTACTACGCCGGCCACGGGGCACCGGCGGGCAAGGAAGGCACGGCCTTTCTGGTTCCGGCAGACGCCGACGCGGCACGCATTGAAATCAACGGCTATCCCCTCGACACCCTGTACGCCAACCTGAGCCGCATGCCGGCCCAATCGGTGACCGTCGTCCTGGAGGCCTGTTTCTCGGGCGCCAGTCAGGCCGGAACGGTCATCTCGCGCGCCTCGGGCATCTTCGTGCGCCCCAAGGCACCCGTCATCCTCGGGCATATAACGGTTATCGCCACCGGTGGACCGGACCAGATGGCGTCCTGGGAGGAGGACAGCTCGCACGGCCTGTTCACCAAATACTATCTGACCGGCATGAGCGGAGAAGCCAACAAGACCCCCTACGGAAATGCCGACGGCCATGTGGCATACGAGAAGTAGGCGAACGACCTGAAGTACACCCTCACCTACTACACGCGACGCTGTTACGGTCGCGACCAGACGGCGCGGATTATCGTCGGAAATGGCGGATAGCGGGCGGTTCAGCCCAGCTTGTTGCCACGGCCCAGCGATCCCAAATGCGCGATTGCTGCATCGCGGATCAGAGAGGCGTCGGAGACGCCGGTAATCAGATCGTAGCCACGATCACGCATGGCATCCACGGGGTCGCCCTTGACGGCCAGTCCACCCATCCACTTTCCGGCGGCCTTGATGGCCTTTTCGGCACGCGCGCGCATTTCAATAAAATCGGGGTTTTCGGTCTGGCCAATGATGCCCATGCTGGCGGACATGTCCAACGGGCCGATGAACAGCACGTCAATGCCTTCGACCGCAATGATTTCGTCAATATTCTTAACGGCGGTCGCACTTTCGATCTGGCACATGACGAGGATGTTTTCGGGCAGACCGTCCATGTATTCGGTGGTCTTAAAACCGAATTTGGATGCGCGGACCAACGGGTAGGCCGCCCCGCGCACGCCATCTGGCGGAAAGCGGCAGGCAGCAACGGCGGCACGTGCCTGATCCGCCGTATCAACGCTGGGAATGATGATCCCCTGCGCGCCAATATCGAGCATCCGCTTGATATAGACGTGGTCGTTCCACGGCGCGCGCATGATGGGCGTGCATTCGGTCGCCGACAGGGCCTGCATCAGCGAAATGCTGTTGAGCATTTCGTTGGGGCCGTGTTCGTGGTCGATAACCACGAAGTCGAAACCGGCCAGACCGATAACCTCGGTGGCGATGTTGCTGCACATATGAATCCAGCAGCCGACCGATTGCTCACCCGCCACAAGGCGTTCGCGCAGCTTGTTTCTTACATCCATATCTATCTTCTCACCGGTAAATCAGGGTTGGCAGCCACATGGAGAATTCGGGCACGAAGGTAATCAGCATCAGCACCGTCACCAACGGAATGAGGAACGGTAACGTGGCCTTTGTACATCGCTCGAACGATACACCCGATACCCGCGACAGCACGTAAAGCACCATTCCCACCGGCGGGGTCAGAAGGCCGATCATCAGGTTCAGAACCATGATGACGCCGAAGTGAACCGGATCAACGCCAACGCTGACGGCCAACGGAAGCAACACCGGAACCAAAATGGTGATCGCCGCCACGGTCTCCATGAAAAAGCCGACGATGAAAAGGATAATGTTGAGCAGGATCAGGATCAGGATCTTGTTATCCGTAACTCCGCTGACCAAATTGGCGAATTGTTCGGTCACACGGTTACTGGTCAACAGCCATGCAAAGATGGATGCCCCGGCAACAATCAGAAGAATAATCGCCGTGGTCTCGATGGTTTCCATGGAAACGCGCACGAAACGCCGAAGGTTAAGTGTGCGGTAAACCACGAAGCCGAGAACCATGGCCCAGATCACGGCTGCCGTGGCCGCTTCGGTCGGCGTAAACACGCCGGTAAGAATGCCGCCGACAATGATAATTGGGGTCATCAGCGACAGGAACGCGCGCTTGAATGTTGCCCACAGAATGCTCACGGCAAATTTGGCGTCGCGCGGATAGTTTCGGCGGTGCGCGTACCACGCAACCATCATCATCAACGCCGCAGCCATCAAGAGGCCGGGGATAAAGCCCGCAGCGAACAGCTGGCCGATGGAGGCCGACGCCATGACGCCATAAATCACCATGGGCAATGACGGCGGGATGATCGGCCCGATGGTGGACGACGCGGCCGTCACGCCGACCGAGAAATCGGCATCGTAACCCGCGTCCCTCATGGCCTTGATTTCAATAGTGCCCAAGCCGCCCGCATCGGCGACAGCTGCACCCGACATGCCCGCGAATATGATGGAAGCGCCAATGTTCACGTGGCCCAGACCGCCGTGCAGCCAGCCCACACAGGCGGTGGCAAATGCGAAAATACGGTTGGTGATGCCCACAGCATTCATCAGCGTGCCGGCCAGAATAAAGAAGGGAACGGCCAGCAGCGGAAAGCTGTCAACACCGTTGACCATTCGGTGCACGACAACCAGATCAGGCACCTTGCCCGAAATAAGGACAAACAGCAGGGATGCCCCGCCAAGGGCGATGGCCACCGGGGCACCAATAATCAACAAAAAGAAAATGGCGACAAAAAGAAAGGCGATATGATTGCCATCAAAGGCCAGCGCAATGGCGCAAATCGCGGCAATAATAATTAGAAACGGATTGATTTTCTGCCCAAAACGCAAAGACGACACGGCAGGTTCTCCCTATTCGCTGGTAACGTGGCGCGCGTGTTCGAGGCTGATCTTGCTGCCACCTTGCCGTACATGTCGGAAAGCAACCTGCACGGAGCGCACGGCCATGCCCGCAAGGCAAACGCAGATCAGGTAGTACATGGCGCTTTTGGGGAAATCGATTGATACCATCATCTGATGGGTCTTGCCCGCCAGTCTGTAGCAAATCAATGTCAACATCGCAAAGAAACCGATGCGTAGCACATCTATGAAATGGACAAGAATGCGCCCAACCATGGGGGGAATAAAGCGGTAGAGGAATTCCACCATGATGTGCGAATTTTTGCGCACGCACATGATGGACCCGACGAAACCGACCGCTATCAGAAGATAACGGGCGATTTCTTCGGTCCACGCAAGCGAACTGTTCAACACATAGCGGGTGAAGAACTGGAGGAAGATGTCAGCGGCCAAAACCCAGAAGATAAAGAATACAATGTAATCTTCGACACCGAACTTCCGCCACTCTATGGGCGCGTCCATGATCTCGTCAAATTCCATCGTATCGAGAATTTCCTGATCTTGTTCAGACATCTTCCGTCCCTGTTCGCTCGTTTAGATTAGATGCAGCAACCTATTTGAGAGCCTGCAGACGGTCCCAGATTTCAGTCGGCCAGGGCATCTTGTTGGCGGCATAGAACTTGGCAGTCGCAGCCTGCATGGCATCGACGTCAACTTTTTTATTGACGATGTTGCCCTTGCCTTCAAACCAGGCCACCAGGTCCAGTTCTTTCTGCTCGATTTCGGCGGTGCACTTCTGCGAAGCTTCGACGAGGATGCCGCTCAGCATCTTCTGGTCATCGGCGCCCAGACGGTTCCACAGCGGGCCGCCGACGATGGTCAGCAGGCTGTCGGTGATGTGGCCGGTGAGGTTAATGTACTTCTGCACTTCGTAGAATTTTTTCGCCTGAATCGTCGGCATCGGATTTTCCTGCGCGTCGACGACCCCCTGCTGCAGAGCAAGGTAAACTTCGGCGAACGCAATCGGCGTCGGGTTGGCGCCGGTGGCATTCGGGAAGATGGTGTAGGCCGGGGCATTCGGGACGCGGATTTTCAGGTCCTTCATGTCGGCAGGCTTGCTAATCGGCTTTTTCGACGTGACGTGACGCTGACCATAGTAGGTAGCGGTCACAGGCATGTGGCCGGTAACTTTGGTGAAGCTGGCAGACATTTCCTTGAACAGGTCACTGGCGATGAAGTTCTTCCAGTGGCCAACCGACGCGTAAACGTAGGGATAGCCGCTGATGCCCATCGGGCCATAGGAACGACCAGCAAACTGGAAGCCGGTGTAGATGATATCGACGGTGCCCAGCGACAGGCCTTCGTTGATGTCAACTTCCTTGCCCAGCGTCGAGGCCGGGAACACTTCCATTTCATACTTGCCGCCCGAACGGCTTTTCAGCTCGTCGGCAGCCCACAGCGCCCATTTGTGATAGGGCTGGCTGGTTTCATAAACGTGCGCGAACTTCAACGATTCGGCGGCGCTGACGGTGCCGGTGATGAGCATCGCGGTCGCCACTCCGGCGAACCCCAGGATATGACGGAGTTTCATTATTTATCTCCCATGATGATTGTGATGAAGGTAGCAAAATTTCTTGATGTGTCAGCGCGCCGCAAAAAAGCAGCCCGATATGCGCTCTGACGAGAGTCAAACTGCGGAATATGATGGCGGAACCGTTCTCTCATTCTTTGTGCAGCTCTGTTTTTTTTATAACTTCTTATTGGAACGATCCGATTTTTATAAAACGAGCCGAATCATCCCTCCCTGGTCCGTCAACCAGATCGCAGCTAACGGGCGGTGGAAACATTATGGGTAATCACCGGGGTTATCAATATCAATCTTCCCGAATGAAAGGGTCCGGAACGTCATGAAACCAAGAGATTCCCTCGCTTTGAAGGGAAAATTCTCAAGACAAGTCGGGTTCAGTATACAAAACCGCCGCAGAAATTTCAGATCGGAACGGGTGCAAAGGTCATTCATGCCGAAGGATTTACCACTAAGGGCTTTGCGCCATTCCGTGTCAATTTTGAGTTGATTATGCCTTGGCAATACGGTTGAATATTATTCTCGTTTAGTTTTGTTCCGCTATCCAGATGCATAACAGCATTAGGTGGGTTTGTGCCTGAAAAACACCAATTTCGCCAATTGGCAACATGCCTTATGGAAAGGCGTTGCGTGGTGCGCGGCCTGGTTTTCATTGCTGGCGCGGCACTGGGCTTTTCCATTTTGGCGGGATGCGAGGCGGGAACCGACGGACGATCCGCTTCGTTCTATTCACCAGCACGGGTTGAGGGCGTTTCCGGTTCAAACCTTTCGACGGATGAAAATCGCTGGGCTGCCGTCGCTGTTTCCGGAGATTCCGCTTCATGGCGCGGAGCCGGCGGGATTTGGCAACCGCTTTCGTTGGGCGAAATCCTCGAACCCGATACGCAAATAATGTCGGGAACCTCGGGCGTTGTCATGCTTGAACGCGGTGCCGATCTGATGGTTGTCGCGGAAAACACCCAAATTGAACTACCTGCAACGCCCGGAAAAAAGGGCCTCACCGAGATTATTCAATCCATTGGCACCCTTCTCCTTCGCGTGGAAAAGCAACCCGACCGAAAGTTCAAAGTGACCACGCCCTATCTCGTCGCGACCGTCAAGGGAACCGAATTTGACGTCGGAGTTACCGACGAAGGAGCCTCGGTTAGTGTATCCGATGGTGTCGTCGGGGTTTCTCGAGGGGATGACGGCGTTGATGTCGATGTGGTTCCGGGACAAACGGCCTCCGTCGCCGCCAACGCCCCCGTCAGCACTCCACCCGCTGTGGAGCCGACGCCGTCTAAATCGAGATCGACGAAACGCTCATTGCCGCCCAAAGCTAATTCCAGCACGGGAAAAGGGGCAAATAAGGCCGGTGGAAATAATGCGAAGGGCGGCGGAGGTGACAACGGCCGTGGCGACAACAATGACAACGGAAATTCCGGTGGCAACAGCAACGCCGGCGGCAACAGCGGAAACAGCAACGCCGGCGGCAACAGCGGAAACAGCAACGCCGGCGGCAACAGCGGAAACAGCAACGCCGGCGGCCAGGGCAAAGGCAAGAAATGACCGAGAAGGGGCCGCGTGAGGTAATTACCGGACGTCCGATTCTCAAAAAAAACGCCTTCCCCTCCTACCCCCCGCCGTCCAGAACCCGTATACCTATAGGCTGCAAATGGGGGAGAAAAAAAATGGGGCTTCGCGGAAGCGGTGCGCTGATCTTCTGGCATGACATTCGAGAAGGTGGCGAGAGCGATTACGAGGCATGGCATTCTCACGAACACATGCGCGAACGGATCGGCGTTCCCGGATTTCTTCGCGGCCGACGCGGCACCGCCCTCAATAATGACGGGCCACGCTATCTTATTCTTTACGAGGTCGAAGAAGCCTCGGTCCTGACCTCGGACCCCTATCTCGCGCGCCTTAACGATCCAACCCCCTGGACCCTTCGCGTCGTCGCCAACTTCATCAACACCAACCGAACGATCAGCCGTGTCTCGGCAAGCGCCGGAGACGGTGTCGGCTCGATCGTTTTAACCATTCGTTTTTCGCCACGGGTGGGCGAGGAGATCGTTTTGCGCGACTGGTTGTCACAGAACGCTTTTCCCGAACTGGCTTCAACGCCGGGGCTTACCGGCGTCCATCTGCTGGAATCCGATGTTCAGGCGAGCGAGACGGACACGGCTGAAAAAAAACTCCGCGATTCTCCCGACGATGTGGCCGATTGGGTTTTGGTGGTCGAAGGTTACAACGAGGAAAACATCAAAGCGGCGCGCGACGGGGTGCTTTCGGTGGACAACCTTTCGGCCCGAGGCGCGGCAGATTCACAATTGGTTGACCTCTTCCAGATCGTGCATTGCGTCAGCTAGCGTCCATTATCTCGCTGACCCGGATTAAAAGCTGCGCCTTGGAAAATGGTTTAGCCAAGAGACCAACCGACTTGTGGTCGATGCCACGGTTGGCGAATTCATCGTACGAATATCCCGACATCAGCAAAAAACGCGTCTCGGGCCAACGTTCGGCAACAATTTCGCTCAGTTCGATGCCGTTAAGCCCCGGCATAATCACGTCCGAAATAACCAGATCTACCGGCTCGCCATTTTCCAGCGACTGAATGGCGGTGGCGCCGTCACACGCTTCAAGCACATCAAGGCCCACCATTCTCAGATATTCCACCGTGACATCGCGAACCAGCGCATCGTCCTCGACGACCAACACTCTCAAGTCTTCTCGAATGGACGGTTTTGGCTCCAGCGTTTTCTCAGCTTGGTCGAACCGCAAATTTGCGGCACGGCGAAGGTGTAACTTAACTGTCGTTCCCTTGCCGATTTCGCTTTCGATATCAATGAAGCCGCCGGACTGATGGACGAAGCCGAATACCATACTAAGGCCCAGGCCGCTCCCCTTCCCCACGTCCTTGGTGGTGTAAAACGGATCAAAAACACGTTCCAGTTCCTTTGGCGGAATACCGCAACCAGAATCCCACATCGACAAGACGACGTACTCGCCGGGTTCGGCACCTTTCGGCACCGCTGGATGTGTTTCGTCGATCACATGGTTTTGCGCGCTGAGGATAACCGAACCGCCGTTGGGCATGGCGTCCCGGGCATTGATAGCAATATTGAGAAGCGCGTTCTCCAATTGATTCCGATCCGCCGTCAGCGGCCACAGATCCGGGCTGATATCCATTTTGAACGAGATATCTTCGCGAAGTCCCCGATTGATCAACGGTTCAATCGCGCCAATGATCTCGGAGAGGTCAATATCCACGGGGCAAAGTTCCTGTTGACGCGAAAAGGCAAGCATTCTTTGGGTTAGTTCGCCAGCTCTTCTTGCGCCTTCCAGCGCCAGATTGCTTACCTTGATCGCTCTCTCGTCAGGCCCGGCAAATTCCTTCAACCAACTGAGATTTCCGATGATAACCGTCAACAAATTGTTGAAATCGTGAGCAATGCCGCCTGCCAATTGCCCAACCGCTTCCATTTTTTGCGCTTGAAGATACTTTTCCTCGACCTTTCTCCGTTCCGTCATTTCCGCACGAAGATTGCGGGTTCGTTCTTCGACCCGACGCTCCAACTCCTCGTTCGCCTTTTGCAGTTCGGCCTGTACGTACTTCCTCTCAAATATCTCCTGTTCAAGAGCGCGGGTGCGTTCCTGGACGCGAAGCTCCAGTTCGTCGCGCGCACCCACAAGTTCTTCCTCTGCCGCCACGCGTTCCGTGATGTCGTGGATAAACAGAAGCGTATAGCCATCTCCGGCCTGATGCGTTGCAACATCGAACCATCCGTTGCTGCGTTGCAGCAATCTTGCTCCGGACCGCTTTCCGAACATTTCCACACGCGTTTGCAGCCAAGCTTCTTCATCGCCAACAGCTTCCAGAATCGCGCCCGTAGCCAATTCGGCACGTAAAACGTCCTCGTAGGTGCTGCCCAGCAGCAACTCACCTCCGGAAATCAGGTGCTTTCGGAACCGCTCGTTACTGAGAACCAGTCGATTTTCGTCGTTAAACAGGGCAACGGCGACCGGAACCGTTTCGACGGCGGCGAGGAACCGTTCCTCGGCCTTGCTCTCGCGCCTGCGGGCGTGCACATGTTCCGTCACATCGACGCCGACGCCCCGGTACCCCAGCAGTTTTCTCTGCCTATCGGAACGCGGCTTGCCGCTGATCCTTACGATCCGTTCGTTTCCCCGGTCGTCCTGGACTTCAATTTGAATATCGCGAAATTGCCCGCCCTTGCGCACGAGTTCATCGACTTCGGCCCAGACGATTTCGTCCTCTTCCCTTGTCGCCAGCGCCAGATAGGATTTTCCGATGAGATCGCCGGGTCGCCTCCCCAAAACATCGTAAACGCGATCTGAAAGGTAAGAAAATACACCCGCTTCGTCGGTTTCCCACAACCAGTCAGAACACGACACCGCGAATTCACGGAACCGTTCTTCGCTCTCCACGAGGGTCTGTTCGGTCAGTTTGATATGGGTGATGTCCTTCGCTGTTCCGATCACCGAGGATTTACCGTCGGGCCTAACCATCTTCTGAGAATTGATGAGGAAATGGAGCCGCTCCCCTTCCTTCGAAAGCAGGTCCAACTCGTAGTTACTTTCCAGGCTTTCCCCCGCGATCCGCTGTTTATAGCGGCCGTTGGAACGTTCATGGGACCCGGGATCGATAATTTTCAGGAAGGACTGGCCAAGCAATTCCTCCATTTCGTATCCCAGAATTTTTGGAAAGGTGTCGCTCAGGAAAACAAACTTCTCGTCCACCACCATAAACACTTCGTCCTGAATGCCATCGATCAAGGTTCGATATTTGCTTTCACTTTCCCGAAGCGCTTTCTCCACCAACGTCTTTTCGGCAATCTCGGCTTCAAGATCCCGAGTTCGTTCCATAACCCTTTGCTCCAGCGTTCCCCTCGCGAGCTGCAATCCGTGTTCGGCCATTTCCTTTTCGGTGACGTCCGACGATATTCCGACGATGCCGACGACGTTTCCGGCCTGATCGCGAATGGGCATCTTGCTGGTCTCGAGGAACATCTCCCTGCCGTCCGCGGTTCGAATGGTATTCCTGACGTTCCGGGTCGGGGTCCCGGTTTCCACAACCCAAGCATCGATTTTGGCCGCTTTCGCCACCTCTTGCGGGTCCGATGAGAAATCGCTGAGTTTCTTGCCAACAACATCGGAGATGTCAGGCAAGTTCCGCATGGAAAGGTAGTTCTTGTTGCAGCCTAGAAACACACCATCGCGATCCTTCCAGAACACGATGTGGGGCGTATGCATGATAACGGCGTCGAGGAACTGGAACGCCTCCGCCGGGACATCCGACGAGACGCCGTCGCCCGCGAATTCATTTCCGGAATATCTTTCCCAGTCTGATCCCGGAGACTGGCCGAGCCATCGACCCAACCGGCTTTTCAATTCCCGGAAAATTAACAGTTTCGCCATTCGGCCTTCCTCCCGTTCGGCATCGGTTTTGGCATTCGGAATTCAATCAAATTGAGTTAGCCGCCGATCGCTTTCGCTTGATCGGCATTCGGCCATCTCGAGTATTTTTCGAACATCTCCGCAAAGTCGGAAGCCACATTCGTGAAAACTTCCAGAATTCGAGGATCGAAATGCGTAGGCTGCGTCCTGCTGTCACCCTCGATAATTATCCTTACCGCGTTTTCGTGGCTCACCGGTGCCCTGTACGGGCGCCGAGAACGAAGCGCGTCATAAACATCGCAAAGCCCAATGATACGCCCTCCTTCTGGAATGTTCTCACCAGCCAGGCCCTGCGGATAACCGCTGCCATCCCACCTTTCGTGATGCGTAAGAGCCAGTTCCGCGGCGGACCGCATGCTTTCACCACCGGATTTGGTGATGATTTGATGGCCAATACTCGAATGAGCCTGCACAAGACGGAATTCCTCATCGGAAAGCGGCCCCTTTTTCAGCGGGATCGCGTCGGGAATGCCGATAATTCCGACATCGTAAAGCAGCGCCCACATTCCCAGCATTTCTGCATCGGTCTCACTCCACCCCAACTTTTTCGCCAGCAAAGTGGAATAGCCGGCGACTCGGCGGTTGTGGGAGCCGACATCCTCGTCACGTTGTTCGGCCGCAGTGGCAAGAGCTTCCACGGTTTCGGTCCGAGCCATATCGACCTGTCGAATCAGCTTTTGAATTCGTTCCGTCCTTTTCTCGACAGACTTTTCCAATTCGTGGCGGATGCGCTCCTGTCGTGCGCGCTCCTTGATGTTGCTTTCGCACTTCTTGAGCACACTAATGGCATGATCGAGATTGAACGGTTTTTGAAGGAAATCGAAGGCACCGAGCCGCAAGGCCCGAACAGCGGAATCAACTCCGCCGAAACCGGTCATGACGATGACCTCCATCTCACGGTCCGGGTCCTTTCGAAATTCAGAGATGACGTCCAGCCCCGATTTGCCCGGCATTTGAATATCGATGAAGCCAATGTCAATCTCGGGGTCCGAATGAAAAACCCTTAGCGCTTCGTCGCCGTCTTCCGCCTCCACGCAGGTGTAGCCGTGGTCGATAAGGCTATATCCGAGTGTTTTACGGACAAGCCTTTCGTCGTCGACAATCAGGATCTTTCTCATCGCTTCTCGATCTCGCCAATCCAATTTTTCCGACCAGTTAAAAGTCTAACGATCCCAGGTTTCTTAACGATGACGCATTCGCGGCGATTCGGTTTCATTCTGTGACCAGCACGTTACAAACGTGAAACAAGCGGCGCACCCACACGGCACTTTTCCTTCAAACGGGGCCTGGTTCCGATTATGGTGACGGTCAGGGAGCAACGTTAAATAAGGAATGCAAGATGGCTATGTCGGACTACTTTTCCCCGTCTGCGGGTGGTGACCACGCCTTCACCTTCGAAGCCACCAAGGAAACCTTTGGCACAGGGGCTCTGGCTGAAATCGGAGCTCATGCGAAGTTCTTGGGAATGACGCGCGTTGCCTTGTATTCCGATCCTCGTGTCGCCAAACTTCCGGCTGTGGCCAACGTGGAGAAATCCCTGCGCGATGTGGGAATCCACGTTGCCGTCTATGACAAGGTGGTGGTCGAACCCACATCGTCTTCACTGGTGACCGCGATCGCTTTTGCCCAAGACGGCGATTACGATGGTTTCGTCAGCGTCGGTGGTGGCTCGGTCATGGATACCTGCAAGGTGGCCAATCTGTATTCCACCTATCCGCCCGAGGATTTTCTCGATTATGTCAATCCACCCATCGGCAAGGGAATGCACGCGCCGGGCGCGCTAAAACCCCACATCGCCTGTCCGACTACTTTTGGAACGGCCAGCGAATGTACCGGTATCGCGATCTTCGACTACGAAGGGATGAACGCCAAGACCGGTATCGCCAGTCCCCGTATCAAGCCAAATATGGGCATCGTCGATCCCGAGACCCTGCGCTCCCTTCCCATACCGGTAGTCGCCGCCAACGGCATGGACGTTTTCAGCCACGCGGTCGAATCGTTGACGGCCCGGCCCTATACCCAGCGCCCCGCACCCGATGATCCGGCCATGCGGCCCCTCAGCCAGGGGGCCAACCCATACAGCGACATCAATTGCATCGAAGCCATTCGCCTGATCGGCGAAAACCTTGAACATGCGGTGACCAATCCCGACGATTTCGAGGTGCGCGAACGGCTCATGTTTGCCGGAATGCTGGCCGGCATCGGGTTTGGCACCGCCGGGTGCAACCTGCCCCATGGCATGTCCTATGCGGTTGCCGGATTGGTCACGGATTATCGTGCGGACGGCTGGCCCCGAGACCATGCTCTGGTTCCTCACGGCTACGCTGTTATCGTCAATTCACCGTCCGTATTCCGGCATATGGGGCCGTCCTGCCCCGAGCGCCATCTCCGCGCGGCTATCGCGCTCGGCGCTGAAACCAAAGGCGTAAACAAGGAACCCGGCGACATCCTCGCCGACAAGGTGATCGCCATGATGCGCACCATCGGCATTCCCAACGGCCTGTCCGGCGTTGGCTACGGCGAAGACGATATTCCCGCCCTGACCGAAAAAGCGTGGCCGCAGAAGCGCGTAATCGACAATTCGTCCAGACCCATCGAAAAGAACGAAATCCGGTCCATGTTCGAACAGGCGATTTCGTACTGGTAAGGCCGGTGCGCCAAAGAAAAGCCCTTGGAACTGTCATCGTTCCAAGGGCCTGATTGGTGAGCGCGACAGGATTCGAACCTGTTACCGTCTGATTAAAAGTCTTTTATTTTGTAATATTCTTACTTTCGATAAATTACGCTAAAAGCACATAATGCATTGTTTTGCCGTGTGTTTTCTGAGTTTCCATCCCGAACGCAATTTTACATAATACGCCACAATTCGCTCCATGCTGCTTACCTATTGCTTACCCGACGACTTTCTGATTAGAATCACTGACTGTTTCGGATTTTGATGGTCGGGTAAGCAGTGTGTGCTTACCCGGTTTCCTCTGACCAATGTACTGAAACCAGAGTCCCTCTGACTGGGGTAAGCACGGCAAGGTTAAAACACATGCCAAAACTCACCAAGCGATTTGTCGAATTATTGCAGCCAGCCGATAAAGACCGCTTCCTTTGGGACGACGATCTTCCGGGGTTTGGCGTGCGCGTTAAGCCGTCTGGCGTGAAAAGCTACATGATCCAGTACCGGCAAGGCGGCGCGTCCAGGCGCTTGACGTTGGGGCGGCATGGCATCATTGCCGCTGAACAGGCGCGCAGGCTGGCCAAGTTAAGGCTTGGCGACGTGGCGCATGGCGATGATCCCGCGTTGGATCTCCGACAGGAACGAAGCGCCCCCACGGTGAAGGATTTGGCCGACGACTACATGGAGCGCCACGCAATCCCCAACAAACGCCCGTCGTCCATCGTCAACGACCGAATAATGCTGAAAAAAAACATCATCCCGGCCCTTGGCACAAAGAAGGTAAAGGACGTTTCCCGGCGCGATATCGAAACCGTCCATCTTTCCATGAAGGAAACGCCCTACAAGGCAAATCGCGTGCGTGCCCTTATGTCGAAAATGTTCTCCCTGGCCGTGGCCTGGGAATGGCGCGAAAATAACCCCGTGCTGGGCATAGCCAAATTCCAGGAAGAAAAACGCGAACGCTGGCTTCGCGAAGAAGAACTAACCCGCCTCTTCGCCGTCCTCGCCGCCCACCTCAACCAACGCGCCGCAAACGTCGTCCGCCTCTTAATCCTGACCGGTGCCCGCAAAAGCGAAGTCATGCACGCCACATGGGATCAATTTGACTTCGACCGCGCCGTCTGGACCAAACCGGCCCACACGACCAAACAGAAGCGAACGGAACACATCCCGCTTTCGGAACAAGCCTTCACGATCCTAACCGACCTAAAGGCCCAAACAACGCCCGAGTCCGTCCACGTCTTCCCCGGCGAAATCGCGGGTCAATCCATCCAATGCGTCAACAGATTCTGGAGAGAAGTACGCCTAGCCGCCGACCTGCCCGACGTGCGCCTTCACGATTTGCGACACACGTTTGCTTCGCATTTGGTATCGAGCGGTGTGAGCTTGCCGATTGTGGGGCGGTTGTTGGGGCATACGCTGCCACAAACCACGCAAAGGTATGCGCATTTGGCGGATGATCCGTTGCGGGAGGCGGCGAATGCATTCGGGAAAATAAC